>ERZ1026856.161-NODE-161-length-47705-cov-16.009549_pt1 | contig 47705 bp, 47 predicted proteins | sample MGYA00380158_ERZ1026856 | MGnify/ENA primary metagenome ERZ1026856 (study PRJEB33269, sample SAMEA4719794) | human gut metagenome | biome: human-associated habitat; feature: organic feature; material: feces | place: Cameroon | collected 2013-10 ... | reverse complement strand
ACAGACTGTAAATCTGCTGCAACTTGCTTCGGTGGTTCGAATCCACCTCCATCCAGTTAATCAATTTATTTTATAAATTGGTTACAAAGAATGCCGGCGTGGCGGAACTGGCAGACGCACAGGACTTAAAATCCTGCGGGACTAACCTCCCGTACCGGTTCGATTCCGGTCGCCGGCATTTTATTATGTGTTATATGAAACACATCTTTGCAAGCTGAACTTGCTACGATATATGCCCAGATAGCTCAGTTGGTAGAGCAGAGGACTGAAAATCCTCGTGTCACTGGTTCGATTCCGGTTCTGGGCACTTATAACGAAATATGATTATGCGCGAGTGGCTCAGTTGGTGGAGCACGACCTTGCCAAGGTCGGGGTCGCGGGTTCGAGTCCCGTCTCGCGCTCTTTTTATACACAAAAAGATCCTTGAGAAAGGATCTTTTTTGCGTATAAAACGGGCCCACGGGGCCCGAAGGTTCGAGGTCTCGGCTACCGCCTCGGTCGGTGCATAGGACGGCGTCCACCGGACGCCATGCACCCCGTCTCGCGCAGATGAACAGCATAGACTGAGAATTGAAAGTTGATTTTTTATGGAATCGCTTTTGAAATTAGTTGGATTAAAACTATTGGAATAAAATAGAATATATGTTTGACATAAAGATGATCCAATACCGGAGAAATTGTAACAACGGAAAAAGACGAAAACGGGACGGATGAGAGTACAGAGGCTACAGAAAACTCCGGGAATAGACAGCAAAGCACATCGGTTTCTGTTTCCGAACCGGAATCGGTGGCTGTTTCATATAGCCCACAGAATGTGGTGGCTCTGGCTACGAGTAAGTGTCAGGCGGGAGGCATGATTACAACGCAGCAGAATCTGGATAATTTGTTGGCTGCGGGTAGTATTTCACAGGATGAATATAATCAGTATTATCCTTACGATAGATGGGAAACCATTACCATCCGAGGATGCCATAGCGGATTATATTGCCGGTATGCTTATGCTGGAGACGGATCCGGTGTTTTACATTAGCTATGACGGTATATATACAACCGGAGGAACGACCTTCTATGAGTTTCGATGTCACCGTTAAGATATAAGTTTCATATGACCAAATAGAAAAGTTCCATTGCGAACTTTTTTTATTTGTGTTATAGTGAAGAATGGTTTTGTTATAAGAGATAGAAAAACAGGTGATAAGGATATGAGTGAAAATACAAAAAAGGTACAACGAGAGAATAAAATGGGCGTGATGCCGGTGAATCGACTGATTATCAGTATGTCGCTCCCTATGATGGTATCTATGCTGGTGCAGGCGATGTATAACATCGTAGATAGCATGTTTGTGGCACAGCTGGGAGAGGATGCGCTGACGGCGTTATCTTTGGCATTTCCGATGCAGAACTTTATGATAGCAGTGGGAAGCGGTACGGGTGTTGGTGTAAATGCACTGGTATCCAGAAATCTGGGTGAAAAGAAGTTTGATGATGCCAATCGCGGTGCAAACAATGGTATTTTTCTGGCACTGTTGAGTGCAGTCTTCTTCTGTATCTTATGTGTAGCAGGTTCCAAATGGCTCTTCATCTGGCAGAAAGCGGATGCAACGATTACGCAGTATGGTGTGCAGTATATGACTCTTTGCGGTGGCTTGTGCTTTGGCATGTTTGCACAGTTTATATTTGAACGGCTTCTGCAGTGTACCGGAAAGACACTGTTTTCTATGGTGACGCAGATGACAGGGGCGATTATCAATATTATACTGGATCCAATCCTGATCTTTGGATATCTGGGAGCTCCGGCTTTGGGAGTACGAGGTGCCGCGATAGCAACCGTAATCGGACAGGTTTGTGCAGCATCATTAGCGGTATTTTTTAATCTGCGGTTTAATCGGGAATTAACGATACGGATCCGGGAGATTTTTCATCCGTCAGGACAGATCATCGGGAAAATATACAGTGTGGGGGTGCCATCGATTATCATGGCATCGGTATCTTCCGTTATGAACTTCTGCATGAATAATATATTGATGGTATTTACATCTACAGCGACGGCCGTATTTGGTGCATATTTCAAGATCCAGAGCTTTGTATTTATGCCGGTGTTTGGATTGAATAATGGTATGATACCGATTCTTTCTTACAATTACGGAGCCAGAAAGAAGAAACGGCTTCAGAAAGCAATGCGGTATGGGATCTTTTACGCCGTGGGAATTATGCTGGTGGGATTGATTATTATGCAGGCAATCCCGGAGCAGCTTTTACAGATTTTCCATGCGTCATCCTATATGATGCAGATTGGCGTTCCGGCGATTCGCATCATTAGTTTAAGCTTCCTGTGTGCAGGCTTTGGTATTGCGGGTTCTTCGATTTTCCAGGCATTTGGAAAGGGCTTTTTAAGTATGCTGGTATCCATTGCAAGACAGCTTCTGGTGCTGGTTCCGGTGGCGTATCTGCTGTCCAGACTGGGACGGGTGGAACTGGTCTGGTGGGCATTCCCGATCGCGGAGATCATTGCGGTAATTATGACGGTCTGTTTCCTGGTGCATATTAATCGGACGATCGTTCATCCGATGGAAGAGATGCCGGAGTAGAAATGGTTTTTTTGTTGTGGAACGCAGGAACTTATGCTATCATAAAAATATAGTTGATGATACAAAGGAGGCAGTATTATGGATATAAAGGCTGGGGCACATATGACGGGAGAACAGTATCGTAGAATCAATCGATATGCATTGACAATGTTGGTGATTATTCAGGGTGTTATGGCGGTCATGTCATTGTTACATATGGTTATGACGGGGTTTAATGCGAAGGATTTGATTCTGGTTCTGTTGGCAGTGGTTGTAACAATTATAGATGTAGTTGGATTTTTGATTTTGCGTGAACACAAGGGTGCTATGATCCTGTATTCCCTCAGTTGGATGCTGTTTTATGCGCTGGCGGTATTTTTAGGCCCGGTTAGTCCGCTTGCATTGCTGTTTCCGGTACTGGTTGTGCTGATGCTTTATCTGGATCCGATGGCGATCGCAGGATCAATTGCATTTTCTCTTCTGGTACATATTATCAAGATGATTGTAACAGGCGTACAGGGTGGTATCACAGATCAGAGCCGAAATACATCGATTATGGAATTCCTTGGACTGATCGGTATGTGCATCGGTGCATTTGTAGTTACAAAGATGTTGTTAAAGTATATAACAGAGAGCCAGGAACAGGTGACATTACAGGCAGATCAGCAGATGGAAGTCGCGGCCAGTGTGGAGGAAACTGCCGGCAGAATCAGTCAGGAGTTTGATTCCATTACGAATCAGTTAGTTGAGATTGTTCAGCAGATGGAAAGTAACAATACAGCTATCACAAGTATAGCAGAGAGTACGGAGGCAACCGCCGAGGCGATTCAGGATCAGGTTGGACTGACCAATCATATTAAAGAATGTATTGATGTGACGGCACAGAATGCCAGCGATATCGTAGATACGACGGATCAGTTATATGATGTAGTCAGTGAAGGAATCGAAGTGGTAGAAGGACTGCAGGAACAGACGGAGATGGTGAACAGCCAGACGCAGGATACAACCGAAGCGATTCAGAAGCTGGCAGAGAATGTCGATGAAGTCAATAGTATTACAAAGGCGATTCTGGATATTTCCAGCCAGACAAACCTTTTGGCATTGAATGCATCGATCGAAGCAGCCAGAGCCGGTGAAGCCGGTAAGGGCTTTGCGGTTGTAGCAGATGAGATTCGGAATCTGGCAGAGCAGACGAAAGCATCTACCGAACAGATTACGAAGATTATTAATGATCTGACTGCAGTTACAAAGGAATCTATGGGTAAGCTGAAGAATACGGTTGAGAGTGTTCACACACAGTCAGAGATGGTAGAACATGTGAACAATGCGTTTATGGAGACCTGTAAGAGCATTGATGAACTGAAGGACTATACAGGCAGTATCTCCGATAATGTGGATGCGGTGATCGACGCAAATAATCATATCGTAGATAGTATTAACCAGTTATCCGCCAGTGCGGAACAGGTGTCCGGATCTACGCAGGAAGGTATGGCAGTCAGCAATGTGATTCTGGAGAAGATCCAAAGCTTTGCATCTGCAGTAGAAGAGATGTCCGGACTGGTAGCACACCTGTCTGCAAATGATGTCACAGCTTCCGATGACGGCGAGATGGCTGTAACGGAGGAGCCGGAAGAGGCACCGGAGGATGAAGAGGAATGGACAGAGGAAGCCGTGGATGAAGCTGAGGAAGAACGGTCCGATGAAACGGATATGGAAGAGGAAGAACCGCAGGAGTAACAGGAAAGATAAATCATACAAGAGCGTATGTGGATAGACATATCCGTATACGCTTTTTTATCGAAAGATAGAAAGGAAGAAAAATTATGTATCAGGAAGTGTCGAAGTTAATATTGTACCGGGATCTGGGAGAGGATAGTATCTTATTTCGCCTGGCCCGGATTTTTGAGGATTTTGATGAAGGAACGGTGAATAAAGCAGATTTAACAACTCGGATTTATGTGGAAATGAAGAGACTGCTGGATTTGTCTACCAGTTATGGATTTGATTCGAATCTGTGGCATAATTACCTTGCGTTTTTACTGATTACAAATGAAAATTCATTTAGCATTACCTGTGAGAAGGTTGGTGCCAATGACGGAACCGTAAATCAGTTTGCGAAAAGCGATTTCCGGATATTCAAGAAGCTGTTTGATTTTGACTTTAAACCGATCGAGCAGGCGCTGAATATTGATTGCTTTACGACGATTTCAAATTATAAGGCGATCGTGAAGAAAGAACGGATGTACAATAAAAATGTCAGTGAGAAGGTTCAGGAAGTGAGCCGGAAGATCGAAGGTGCAAAGGACGAAAATGATATTTTTGATATCGTAACAGACTTCTATAACTCCTATGGTGTTGGTATGTTTGGTCTGAACAAAGCATTCCGGATCCGACACTTGGAGGATGGCGTGGAGTTCTGTCCGATTAATAATACAGATGCCGTTGTTTTAGATGATCTGGTAGGCTATGAGATCCAGAAGAAGAAGCTGACGGATAATACGGAAGCCTTTGTGAATGGAAGACGGGCAAACAATGTCTTGCTGTTTGGTGACAGCGGAACCGGCAAGTCTACCTGTATTAAGGCAATTATCAATGAATATTATGATCAGGGACTGCGAATGATCGAGATTTATAAACATCAGTTCCAGGATCTGTCGACCATTATTGCACAGATTAAGAATCGAAACTATCGGTTTATTATTTATATGGATGACCTGTCTTTTGAAGAGTTTGAGATTGAGTATAAGTTTTTAAAAGCCGTTATCGAGGGTGGCGTGGAGACAAAACCGGATAATGTACTGATTTATGCAACCTCGAATCGACGACACCTGATCAAGGAAACCTGGAGTGACCGGGATGATGTAGAGTCAGATAATGGTATGCATCGTTCCGATACAATGCAGGAGAAGCTGTCACTGGTGAATCGGTTTGGCGTAACGATCAGCTTTTCAAAGCCAAGTCAGAAGGAGTACTTTGAGATCGTACGACAGTTGGCAAAGAAGTGTGATACGATCCATATGAGCGATGAGGAGCTGTGTGCAGAAGCAAACAAGTGGGAACTGAGTCATGGCGGAATATCCGGACGTACGGCACAGCAGTTTATCAATTATCTGGCAGGCCGGACAGAAGAGGAGTAGGCATACATGACAGAGAAGGAACGGGTAAAACGAATCGTAGAGATTCTGAATGAAACCTACGGAACCGAATATCGCTGTTATCTGAATCATGAAAATGCATGGCAGCTATTGATTGCAACGATGCTGAGTGCACAGTGTACGGATGCCAGGGTGAATATTGTGACAAAGGATCTGTTTGTAAAGTATCCTTCGCTGGAGGCATTTGCAAGCTGTGATCTGAGAGAATTGGAACGGGATATTTATTCGACCGGATTTTATAAAAATAAGGCAAAGAATATCAAGAATTGTGCCAGAAAACTGTTGGATGAATACGGTGGAGAGGTGCCGAAGGATATCGATGCACTGACAAGTCTGGATGGGGTTGGCAGAAAGACGGCCAATGTTATCCGCGGGAATATTTATCATGAACCGAGTATTGTTGTGGATACCCATGTAAAACGAATATCAAAAAAGCTGGGATTATGTAAAAGTGAGGATCCGGTTATAATTGAACAGGAACTGATGAAGGTCCTGCCAAAGGAGCAGTGGATCCTGTATAATATTCAGATTATTACATTGGGCAGAACGATATGTTCGGCGAGAAATCCGCAGTGCCGGGAGTGCCCGTTACATGAAGTGTGCAAAGCCGGACAGAAGGAATGCAGAAAGATGGCACAGAAGGGGCAGCAGGGGAAGAAATAGCTTGCTATCAGGTAAGGGATTTGCTAAGATAATCCTTAATAGAGTCTGCCTGCAGACCGGTCAGATGATCGGCGGCAGTCTGAAGCCGGTGAATGCTTTCTGTATCACCGACAGAGGCGTAGTAGTCACAGAGCATATAGTAGCAGCCGGCAACGTCAGAGCCCAGATCGATACTGCATCTGGCGACCTGAATTGCCTCCGGGAGATGATCGTGTTCCAGAAGAAGACACGCCCATTGATAGAGGGCACGGACTAACCGGGTGTAACGGTCATCACACTCAGATAAGAATGGAAGGTTTGCAACACCGTATTGAAGCTTTAGTTCGGTGTTTGTATACTGCCCCAGATTAAGGATTTTAGCTGAATCCAGGGTACGAATGGTGGTTTCCAGCTTCTGAACCTCAGGAGATGGATCCGTACCGAAAGGTAGGAGTTCCATTGGAATATAGATATAGTCCAGATGGGAGATATCCTGCTTTCGTACAGAATCGGCTTCCCGCTCGGTCTGCCAGAACTGCTCCCGTTTCTTCTGGACGGAACGGTTGCTTCGCTTGACCAATAGCATGAATATAATACATAGAATTGCAAATATAGCAATAAAAGGAATCATAAGGGTATCCTTTCTGAAAAGAGGTGTTATAAGTGTCAAAATCAAATAATAAAAAAACCAAGAAGATTATATCGTCCATCATTGTCGTTGTCATCGTTGTGGCTATGGTACTGGGAGTTGTGGTTCCAAGCATGATGTAAGGGCTTTGGCCTTTTGCTTATTATAGCATATTTCCGAAAGATGTGATACAATGAAAGTTGGTAAATGTGGAGGATATAGTATGAGAAGAATATATGGTAAACGAGGCATTGGCGTTGCTGTAGGAGCATTGGCTATGCTGTTAACGGTAGGAATCGGATCAGGAGCTGTCGTACAGGCGGAAGATGGCGATTCGACAGGTGGAGCAGTGACTGCACAGGAGGATGGTAAGATCTATTCCGGTATTTATCTGGATTCCGTCGATGTAGGAAATATGACAAAGAATGAGGCACGGCAGGCATACAGTGATTATCTGGAGCGGCTGAAGGCAGTAACGATCAGTTTTGAACTCGAAGACGAGTCCTGTGAGTCCAACATGGCGGATATGAACCTGGAAGCAAAGGTAGAGGAAGCGGTGACTCAGGCATACGAGTATGGAAGACGGGGAAATGTCCTGAAGAGATATAAGGAAATATCCGACATATCCAGTACAAAGCAGGAGATCCCGGTAGAATTGTCCATGGATGAAGAGTATCTGGTGTCCTTTCTGGATGAGGGACTGTCTGATTATATAGTACCGGCAAAGGATGCCGGAATAGAGTTTTCAAATGGTCAGTTGGTTGTTGTAGAAGGAACCGCCGGAAAAGAGCTGAATGCGGAAGCAACAGTGGATGAGCTGATGAAGGCGATCAAGGATTGGTCCGGAGAAGCGCAGATGCAGGTAGCGGTAGCTACGAATGACCTGGAGCCGGAGCATACAACCGAAGAACTGCGGGAGGTAAAGGATGTACTGGGCAGCTTTGATACCCACTATTCCGCAGGAGATCCGTCCCGTAATAATAATATCATGAATGCAGCAAATAAGATCAGTGGAGTCGTTCTTTATCCGGGTGAGGAGTTTGATACGATGTCTCATCTGGTTCCGTTTACGACTTCCAATGGATGGAGCTATGCCGGTGCCTATCTGAATGGTGAGGTAATCTCTGATATCGGTGGTGGTATCTGTCAGGTATCAACAACCTTGTATAATGCGGTACTGAAGGCAGAGCTGGAGGTGACAGAGCGGTATCCACATTCTATGGCTGTCGGATATGTGCAGTTGTCTGCGGACGCAGCATTGAATGAAGGGACGAAGAACCTGAAGTTTGTAAACAGTACAGACACTCCGATTTTTATCTATGCATATGCATCCGGAGGAACCATGCATGTGACAATATATGGTAAGGAATATCGACCGGCAGGACGAACGGTGGAATATAAGAATGAGATTCTGGAAGTGATTCCGGCGGGAGATCCGATCGAGACAGTTGATGAGAGTCAGCCACCGGAATATCGAGAGGTAAAGCAGACCGCACATACCGGATATCGGGCAAAGCTGTGGAAGTATGTATATGAGAACGGACAGTTGACAGATACGATTCTGGTGAATACCAGTAGTTACAGTGCTTCGCCGGAACGAGTGACGATCGGAAAGCCGGCGGATCCAAACGCAGCACCGGCACCGGCACCGGAACCGGCAGCTTCCGATCCGAATGCAACCAGTACAGAACCGCCGGCGACGGATGCACCGCCTACGACGGAACCGGGATCAACAGATACAAGTGCTCCGACAACTTCAGTGGATGGAGCGGCAACTCCATAAGGTGGGATTATGAAAGCAGGAAAGATATCAGAGGCACAGTGTAAGAGATCGGTGTTGAAGCTTCTGCCGGAAGACTCAGACCGCGTTTTGCAGGGAGCAGGCATAGGAAATGATTATGCAATGCTTCAGATGGGTGGCTCGCAGAGATTAGCAACAGCAATGGCAACCTGTACCTTGAATACGGGGCATCCGGCAAGGTATGCGTTTTCCCGGGCCTGTAATAAGCTGGCAACCGGAGGAAATCGTCCGCTGGCCATTATGGCAGGAATATGGCTGCCGGCGCGCGGAAATGAAGATCGAATTAAAGATGTCATAAAAGAGCTGGCAACACTGTGTACGGAGGCCGGGATCGATTATATCGGTGGGCATACAGAACTTTTGGAGGAACTGCGTACACCGATTATAGCAGTGACGGTATATGGAGAAGGTTTACATACAGAGCCGACAGATGCGGCACAGAAGGTTCAGGCAGGAGAAAGCCTTGTTATGCTGGGGTATGCCGGGCTGGAAGCAACGGCTATGCTGTTGCAGGATCGTTGGGAGGAGCTGCATAGCAGATATGCGGAAAGCTATCTGTACGCAGCAAAGACTCTGACAGCGAGGCTGGATCTTTGGAAGGAACTGATAAAGCTGTCTCCACAGATGATTACATATATACATGATTGTTCTACTGGTGGTGTGTTTGCTGCATTGTGGGAGATCGGAGAGGCTGCCGGCTGTGGGATTGAAGTTGGAATCAGGCAGATTCCAATCCGGCAGGAAACCATAGAGGTGTGCGAGTATTTTGATATTAATCCATATATGGCGTTAAGCGGTGGCAGTGCAATCGTAGTAACAAAAGAGCCGGAGCCGGTGATTCGGCAGATGGCAGAGCTGGGACTGAATGCAGCTGTGATCGGACACACAACAGGTACGAATGATCGTATCATAACGAATGAAGATGATAATCGATATCTGACGCCTCCAAAGGGTGATGACATATATAAAATTTATAGGAATTGAGGTAAGCAAGATGAGAACAAAAATCCTGAATCTAATTGAAGAAGATTGTAAGTTGACAGCCAAGGATATAGCGGCGATGATTGGCGAGGAAGAGGCGGCAGTCGCGGCGGAGCTGGCGGCGATGGAAAAGGAACATGTGATCTGTGGCTATACTTCTATTATAAACTGGGATAAAACAGATAATGAATTTGTAACTGCGCTGATTGAACTAAAGGTGACTCCACAGAGAGGTGAGGGATTCGATAAGATAGCAGAACGGATCTCAAACTATCCGGAGGTGGATACGGTATACCTAATGTCCGGTGCGTATGATTTTGCTGTGATTATCAAGGGAAAAACCATGAAAGAGGTATCCTTGTTTGTATCGAGTAAGCTTGCACCGATGGAGGCAGTTGTGGGTACGGCCACTCATTTTGTGCTGAAGAAGTACAAGGAACACGGAGTAAAATTAACAGATATTACTAAATCAGAAAGGTTAGCTATAATGCCATGAGAAATCCATTATCAGAAAAAGTTATAAATATTAAACCATCAGGAATTCGAAAGTTCTTTGATGTTGTAAGTGAGATGCCGGATGCTATTTCGCTGGGTGTTGGAGAACCTGACTTTGATACGCCCTGGCATGTAAGAGATGAAGGAATCTATGCGTTGGAAAAGGGAAAGACCTTTTATACCTCGAACGCAGGTCTGGTGGAACTGCGGCAAGAGATCTGTAAGTATTATACAAGAAAGTTTCAGGCAACCTATGACCCGGTGCATGAGTGCCTGATTACGGTAGGAGGAAGCGAAGGAATCGATCTTGCACTGCGTGCCATGTTGAATCCGGGGGATGAGGTTATTATTCCGGAGCCTTGTTATGTATCGTATCTTCCCTGTGTAGAGCTGGCAGATGGCGTTCCGGTACAGATTGCACTGAAGGCTGAAAATGAGTTCCGGCTGACAGCAGAGGAACTGGAGGCTGCTATTACAGATAAGACAAAGATTGTGATTCTTCCTTTCCCGAATAACCCAACCGGTGCTATTATGGAGAGAGAGGATCTGGAAGAGATCGCAGAGGTGATCAAGAAACATGATCTCTATGTCATGTCCGATGAGATTTATGCAGAATTGACGTATAAGAAGAAGCATGTAACGATTGCATCTTTGCCTGATATGCGGGATCGTACGATAATCATTAACGGTTTTTCTAAGGCATATGCCATGACCGGATGGAGACTGGGTTATGCGTTGGCACCGCGGGTAATTTGTGAGCAGATGACGAAGATTCATCAGTTTGCAATCATGTGTGCACCTACGAACAGTCAGTATGCAGCGATTGATGCTGTACGGGATGGGGATAAGGATATTGAACGTATGGTATGTGCATATGACCAACGCCGGAATTTTTTGATGCAGACGTTCCGGGATATGAATATTGAATGTTTTGAGCCGTTTGGTGCATTTTATGTATTTCCATGTATTAAGCAGTTTGGAATGACCAGTGAGGAGTTTGCGGAGAAGCTGTTATATCAGGAGAAAGTAGCGGTTGTACCGGGAACGGCATTTGGAGACTGCGGTGAGGGGTATCTGCGTATTTCATATGCGTATTCAATTGAGGAATTAAAGGAAGCATTGGGGAGAATTAAACACTTTATCGAGAATTTATAGTGAAGGAGAGACCAATGGCGAGAATTAGTGCGGAACATGTGAATACGTTTTTGATGGCGGCGACGAAGGTTATCAGCGAAACTTGTAATGTAACCCCTCGGATAGGAAAGCCATACATTCGGAACGGTAGTTTTACAAGTGATTCCATTGTGATTATGATCGGTGTAACAGGAGAGATGCAGGGACAGGTAATGCTGGCATTTCAGAAGAAAGTGGCTCTGGTGATTGCATCAAAGATGATGTATATGGAAGTAAAAGAGCTGGATGAGATATCAACCAGTGCAATCTGTGAGCTGAGTAATATGATTATGGGAAATGCATCTACCGCATTTTCTGTAAAAAATATCGGAATTGATATTACACCGCCGAGTCTGTGTGAGGGCAACTTTACTGTGGCGGGAGCAGTGGCAAATATGTGTATTCCGATTTATGTGAATGATACAGACTATGTAGAGCTGAATCTGTGTGTAAAGCAGGAGTAGGAAGCAGATATGATAAATATAGTATTATTAGAACCGGAACAGGGTGGAAATGTTGGAAACATAGGAAGAACCTGCCTGGCAATCGGTGCAAAGCTGCATCTGATCGAACCATTGGGCTTTCGACTGTCGGACAAAGAGATACGGCGGGCGGGGATGGACTACTGGTATCAGGTAGACGTTACGACATATATGGATTATAATGAGTTCCTTCAGAAGAATCCGGGAGCCCATATCTATATGGCTACCACAAAGTCTCGTCAGACTTATACGGATGTGACTTATGAAGACAACTGCTATATCATGTTTGGAAAAGAAAGTGCCGGGATACCGGAGGAGATCCTGCTGAAACATAAACCGGACTGTGTGAGGATTCCGATGCTTCCGGATATCCGGTCTCTGAATTTGGCAAATTCTGTAGCAATCGTTGCATACGAAGCGATGAGACAGCAGGAGTTTCAACAGTTCCAATTGGAAGGACAGTTACATCATTACGAATGGTAAATGGATAGAAATCAAAGGGTATGTCGCCTATTGCGGCATACCTTTTTTTAATGAGAAGGTGAATTCACTGCCCACGCCAGGTGTGCTGTTCAGAGTAATGGTTTCATCATGGGCACGAATGATTTCCTTTATAATGGAAAGCCCCAGACCGGATCCCTGTTTATCCTTTCCTCTGGAAGTATCTCCCTTATAAAAACGATCCCAGATCTTAGTCTGACTGGCTTTGTCGATCCCGCGGCCGCTATCCTTTACAGAAATCAGAAGCCTGTCTTCTGCATCACTGACGGTGATGGTGATGGTAGAACCATGCGGGCTGAACTTAATTGCGTTATCTGTCAGGTTATAGATGACCTGCTGGATCTTCGTTTTATCTGCATGCACATAGGTATCCGATGCTGTGCAGTTCTTCCGAATCACAATATAACGCTTCGTACACACACCCTCAAAGAGATCTATGGTTGAATCAATGACGGGATTGATATCAAAGTCTGTCAGCTTTAGCTGTAGGCCGTAAGAATCGGAGTTATTCAGCTCCAGCATACTGGCCGTTAATTTGGTTAAACGATGAGTTTCCGATAGTACGATCTTTAGATAGCGTTCCTGATTTTCCGGTGGAATTGTACCATCCAGCATCGCTTCGATATATCCCTTGATGGAGGTCAATGGGGAACGGAAGTCATGGGAGATATTGGCGATAAAGGCACGCCGATATTCCTCCAGTTTATTCATCTCAGATGCCATATATTCCATGTTTGATGCCAGTTCTCCGATTTCATCATGGGAGGTGATGCCTGTCTTGGCATCAAAGTTTCCTGCAGCATATTCCCGTGCAGTCTGTGTCAGACGGTTTAATGGATTCAGAACCTTTCGGGTCAGGTAAAGCAGAAAGATCATGGCAAGGATGATTAGAACACATAACGGAATCAGGAAGTTAAATAGCATATCCTTCAGAACACTTGATATCTGGGCAAATGGAGCATGAAGGATGATCCATTCGGTAGACTGGTTTGTATGGTTTTCAATCGGAATTCCCAGACTTAACATATTTTCATCGAAGGCATTTGCTGCTCTGCCGATCTGAGAGAAACTGTCGGTATCTGTGGAAGGAAGCACCATATTCAGATCGTGAAGATTCCGTGTGTCTGCCTGATAGTCCTCCGGATAAGACATGTATAGGATCGTTCCTTCTGAATCGCAGTACCAGATATAGATATCCAGCGTATCGGATAGAATATTCAGATCCTTCTGCAAAGAAATCGGTGTGATCTGGTGATTCAGAAAAGGCTGCAGATATTCTTCATTGATGTAATGCGCCTGATTGGTTAAGGTTGTTTGTTTCTCCTCGATCAGATTCTGTCGTGTGACATTGGAGGCATATAGCATAACCATTAGCGAAGCGATCCCGATAATGAAAAGATAACTTAATGCAATTTTATCAAAAAAGTGACGGTTCATACTATGACTTTACCTCGAACTTATATCCTACACCCCAGACCGTTGTGAGGGCCCAGTTTGAATTCTCCGGCAGCTTCTCCCGGATACGTTTGATATGAACATCTACCGTCCGTGTATCCCCGATATACTCATAGCCCCAGAGCTGATCCAGAAGCTGTTCTCTGGTAAATACCTGATTTGGGCGGCTGGCGAGGAAGTAGAGAAGCTCCAGCTCCTTTGGTGGCATTTCCAGAACCGTTCCGTTGATAGTGGTCGTGTAGTTGGAAATATTTACAATCAGATTCTCATACTCGACATAGTCTCCGGTATGGGGAGCGGAGGTCAGATTGGAATTGACCGGTGTCGTCGGAGCCGCAGGGGCGGGCTGATAGCGTCGTAAAACGGCCCGAACTCTGGCAACCATTTCATTCGAGTCAAATGGCTTCATAATATAGTCATCAGCGCCCAGCTTTAGACCAAGTACCTTGTCAAATACCTCTCCCTTGGCGGACAGCATGATGATCGGTACCTGACTTTGTTTCCGGATCTGGCTGCATACCTCGTAGCCGTCCATTCCGGGCAGCATAATGTCTAGCAGGATCAGATGCGGCCGGTATTCCTCAAAGGCCTGAAGGGCAGCGATCCCGTCACCTTCTATACGCGTGTCAAAACACTCTTTGATCAGGTAGAGGGAGATGAGCTCTGCAATATGCTCATCATCATCTACGATTAATATACGTTGTTTTTCCATAGTGCCTCCTCTCATTTAAATAGTAAATGTGGATAAAATATCGTGATTCCTAGCGTAGCTCTACAATCGTCACCCCCATGTCGCCTTCTCCGAATTCTCCGTTTCGGTAGTCGGCAACATGCTTTTGCTTCTTTAAGTATTCATGAATTCCTTTCCGCAGAGCACCGGTTCCTTTTCCGTGGATAATCGTGATCTGGGACAGGTTGGAAAGCAGGGCATCATCTAAATATTTATCAATCTTTGATATGGCTTCATCAACCGTCAGACCGATGACATTGATTTCCGGTCGGATGGAGGAAGCACGTTCCAGATTCATGCGACGTTTTCCCTTTGGCTGTTTTGACTCTGCCGGTGCCGGTGCATCCGTGATTTCACAGTCTGCGATCGGAACCGTCATGTGAAGGATGCCGACCTGAACAGAAAGCTCCTTTTTGGCATTTGGAAGTGCCAGAACGGTTCCGGTCGTATCCATACTGATGATGTAAACGGTGTTACCGATCTTGAAGTCTTCGGCTTTTTGCCCGGAGCGGCGGCGTTTCTGGTTCTTGTTCATAGCACCGTCGATCGACTTCATCTTATCACGAAGCTTACTGCGTTGCGCTTCCATCGCCTTATTATCGGCTTTGGCGGGATTTCGTTCCCATTTTTGATATTTGCGGATGGACTGGTCGGCGATTTCCTTTGCCTCCTCCAGAATCTCCATAGCTTCTTCTCTGGCATTTTTCAGGAGCTTTGCACGCTGTTGTTCCAGAGATTCCTGTTTTTCTTTTAATTGATTCCGTAGAGTCTCGACTTCTTCCTTGTAGGCAGCGACCTTTTTCTCTTCCTCTTCTATCGTCTTTCGGCTGTTTTCCAGATCACTGATCAGGTTCTCAAAGTCCAGTGAGGACGCATCGATCTGCGAGCGGGCTTCGTCGATGATATAGTCCGGAAGACCGAGCTTCTTGGAGATCGCAAAGGCGTTTGACTTGCCCGGGATTCCGATCGTCAGCCGATAGGTTGGGCGAAGAGACGCCACATCAAATTCACAGCTTGCATTCTCGATCCCGTCGGTAGAGAGTGCAAAGGTCTTTAACTCACTGTAGTGCGTGGTAGCCATACAGCGGATGTTTTGTTTGCGAAGATGATCCAGAATCGCAATCGCCAGTGCAGCACCTTCGATCGGATCGGTACCACCACCGAGCTCATCGAACAGGATGAGGGTATCCGGTGTGGCATGCTTCACAATATATACAATGTTAGACATATGAGAAGAGAAGGTACTAAGGCTTTGCTCAATGCTTTGCTCATCTCCGATGTCGGCGAACACGTCCCGGAATACACTCAGTTCCGAGCCTTCAAATGCCGGAATATGCAGACCGGACTGCCCCATCAGGGTAAAGAGGCCGACGGTTTTTAAGGATACGGTTTTACCACCCGTATTCGGTCCGGTTACAATCAGCATGGTATAGGTATCACCCAATGTAATATCGATCGGTACGACTGTCTTTTTATCCAGAAGAGGATGCCGCCCCTGCTTGATATGGATATAGCCATGCGTATTGAAGATCGGTTCGGTTCCCTGATAGGACTTGGCAAGCTTTGCTCTGGCAAAGATGAAGTCCAGTTCCGTAAGCAGCTTCAGATTACAGCTGATGACATCCTGTTCGTAGCCGACCTGTTCACTTAAGGCGGCCAGGATGCGTTCGATCTCGAGCTGTTCTTTATTTTCAATCTCTTTCAGTTCGTTATTCAAATTAACAACAGACATCGGCTCGATAAAGAGTGTGGAACCACTGGAAGACTGATCGTGGATCATACCCGGAAAGCTGCTACGGTACTCCTGCTTGACCGGGATACAGTACCGTCCGTTTCGCATGGTAATCAGACTGTCCTGCAACAGGGACTGATTGCTTTGGGCGTTTACGATATTTAAAAGCTGGGTGTGGATCTTATCATTGATCTGTTTCCTGGATCGACGGAGTGCCTTCAGATCGGAGGAGGCATCGTCTGCGATCTCGTCTGCCGAGAGGATACAGCGGCGAATCTCACGTGTCAGATGTTCCAGTGGCATCAGATCCAGAAAATGAGCATCCAGACAGTCCGGTTCGTGCTCGGTATCCTCGGATACGCCGTACTGTCGGACACTTAAGGTGTTATCCAGTACTCTTGCAATATCTAAGAGCTCGGTAGGGCTTAAGGTGGCACCAACCTCCAGACGTTTCATGGATAAACCGATATCCGTAACGCCGGAAAAGGATACACTTCCCTGCTTATAGAGCCGTGTCAACGCATCCCGTGTTTCCTCCTGAAGACGGAGAATCTCTGCGGGATCGGTAGAAGGCTTCAAATGCTTACACAGTGTCTGGCCCATGGAAGAGCCGGCACATGGAATCAGCATGTCGATAATCTTGTTATATTCCAGTATTCGTAATGAACGCTTATTCATAGCGTGTTTCTCCTTGTAACGATAGCCTAAGTATTACCTTAAATTGTAGCATATGCATCTCGAATGGGCAATGCAAAAATGTGATAGCAGCGGGGTGCATATTTAGGGAATCTATGCTATACTGATACCGAACAAAAAGATGGAGACGAAGAATAGGAGAGATGGTATATGTACTATATAAATGAGCTTCACGAAGGTGAAATGGTTCACGCAATTTACTTTTGTAAGTCAAAGCAGACGCAGCAGACTAAGGCGGGAAAAAATTATTATTCCATGCTGCTTCAGGATAAAACCGGAACGATCGATGCAAAAGTATGGGATCTGAATAATGCGATCGCACATTTTGAAGCAATGGATTATATCGATGTAACGGCACAGGTGGTTTGCTTCCAGAGCAATCTGCAGCTAAATGTAAAACAGGTACGGAAGGCGCAGGAAGGGGAATATCATGTCGAGGACTATATGCCATGTTCGGAGTTTGGAATCGATACGATGTATCAGGAGTTGACAGAGCTGATCAAGAGTGTGAAGGATAAGTATCTGCATCAACTGCTGACGATGATATTTATAGATGATAAAGCATTTGCTGAGAAGTTTAAGAAGCATTCGGCAGCGAAGTCTATCCATCATGGGTTTATCGGCGGACTGCTTCAGCATACACTGGCGGTTGCGAAGCTGTGTGATTTTTATGCAACGCAGTATCCGGTTTTGAATCGGGATCTTCTGCTGACAGCGGCGATCTGCCATGATATCGGAAAGGTTGATGAGTTATCGGATTTCCCGGAGAATGATTATACCGATGAAGGACAGCTGGTCGGACATATCGTGATGGGGACTATATTTTTAGATGGTAAAATGAAGGAAATACCGGGATTCCCGGCAAAGCTGGCGAATGAGCTGAAACACTGTATCCTGGCTCACCATGGAGAACTGGAATACGGTTCCCCGAAGAAACCGGCACTGATCGAGGCACTGGCACTATCCGCTGCGGATAATACAGATGCTAAGCTGCAGATATTTATTGAGGAACTGAAGAATAAGGACGAGGGCGGCAACTGGATGGGCTTTAACCGGAACTTTGAGAGTAATCTACGGGCAACCTCTAAGCCGAATGTATAGATATGAATACGAGAAAAGAAGCGCTAGACTATGGATTATCCTTTCCAAATACATATGTGGAGGCTCCGTTTCACGATCCGAACTGGCAGCTGGTTCGGGTAAAGGGCAGTAAGAAGGCATTTTTATGGACGTATATACGGGAGGACTATGTGAATCTGAACGTAAAGACAGATCCGGAATGGCGTGACTACTGGAGGAGTGCCTTTTCGTCTGTGATCCCCGGATGGCACCAGAATAAGGAGCATTGGAACACCATCATTCTGGATGGAACGATCCCGGATGAAGCGGTTCGGAAAATGATTGCTGAGAGCTATGCTCTGGTAACGGATAGCCCGACGAAACGAATCTATGAGGCTGTAAAGAAGATCCCCAAGGGGCATGTGGCAACCTATGGTCAGGTGGCAGCACTGGCGGGAGATAAGAATATGGCAAGAGCAGTCGGAAATGCACTGCATAGGAATCCGGATCCGGAACATATTCCATGCTTCCGGGTGGTAAATGCAAAGGGAGAGCTGGCAGGCGGCTTTGCATTTGGAGGTGCGGATGTACAGGCACGGTTGCTGCGTGCAGATGGTGTAGAGGTAGAGAAAAACCGGGTGGATCTGACACGTTTTGGAATAATAGTAGATGCTGATAGGAGAATGATACAGATATGAGTGAGGCATGGATAAAGTGTCTGTTAGTCGGCTGTGGCGGAGCGGTAGGTGCCATGGGCAGATACCTGATCGGGCTGATCCCGATCGGTAAGCAGGATGGATTCCCGATTAAGACACTGGCAATAAATGTCATCGGTGCATTTGTGATCGGATGGATCACAGTGTTAGCGGAAAAGTATGATATGCCGCCACTTCTGGTGCTGGCATTGAAGACCGGTGTGTGTGGTGGATTTACGACATTTTCTACATTTGCACTGGAGACGAATCAGTTGATGCAGGGAGGAAGCTATGGACTGGCAGCCGCCTATGTGCTGGCAAGTGTGGTATTAAGTGTAGGAGCGGTAGGTCTGGTTCAACTCCTTGCACATTAAGGAATGGACGGATGGAACAGAGCATGAAGAAAAATGATGTAATCGAACTGAGAATCGAAGATATGGGAACCGAGGGTGAAGGCATCGGCCATGTTTCTGATGAAACGGGTCAGCGTGGAATCGCAGTATTTGTAAAGGATGCGGTTATGGGAGATCGCATACAGGCGGTGATCACGAAGGTGAAGAAGCAGTATGCCTATGCCAGAGTGCTAAAGATTCTGGAGCCGTCTCCGGATCGCGTAGAACCGAAGTGCCCGGTGGCCAGACCATGCGGTGGATGTACACTGCAGCATGTCAGCTATGAAAAGCAGTTAGACTTTAAGTGGAATAAGGTGCGTAACTGTTTAAACAGGATCGGAGGCATGGAGCGGCCGGAGGAGCGGATGGAGCCGCCGATCGGCATGGAAGATCCGTGGCACTACCGGAATAAAGCACAGTTTCCGGTAGGCAGAGACAAGGAAGGTAAGGTTATAACCGGCTTTTATGCGGGCAGAAGTCATACGATCATAGACACTCCGCACTGCTATATTCAGGCAGAAGGGAATGATGATATTATCCGTAGAGTCCGGGAGTTCCTTCAGACCTATGAGATATCGACTTATGATGAGGAACAGCATACCGGACTGGTACGGCATATACTGACCAGAGTCGGATTTGCCACCGGAGAGATCATGGTATGTCTGGTCATAAATGGGAAAAAGCTGCCACATGCAGAGGCGCTGATTGAAACGCTGAAGCAGGTGCCGGGAATGACGAGTATCAGTTTAAATATCAATCAGGAGCAGACCAATCGGATCCTGGGGGATACCTGTGTGACGCTTTGGGGCCAGGACTATATCACAGACGCCATCGGAGAGATTCAGTATCAGATCTCCCCACTGTCCTTCTATCAGGTGAACCCGGTACAGACAAAGAAGCTATATGAGAAAGCACTGGAATATGCAGATCTGCAGGGCGGAGAGACGGTCTGGGATCTGTACTGCGGAATCGGTACGATATCATTATTCTTAAGCCAAAAGGCAAAGCAGGTCTATGGAGTCGAGATTGTTCCGCAGGCGATCGAGGATGCCAGAAGAAATGCGGAGCTCAATCATATACAGAATGCGGAGTTCTTTGTAGGAAAGGCAGAAGAGGTGCTGCCGCAGCAGTACCGGGAAAACGGCATCTGTGCAGATGTGATCGTAGTAGATCCCCCTCGGAAGGGATGCGAGGAAGTCGTGCTGGAGACGATCGCACATATGCACCCGAAGCGGGTTGTGTATGTGAGCTGTGATCCGGCAACTCTGGCACGGGATGTGAAACGGATGGATGATCTGGGCTATCAGGTGGAAAAGGTGGCAGTTGTAGATCAATTCTGCCAGAGCGGACATGTGGAGACGGTGTGTTTGATGTCAAGGGTCGAAGGAAAATAGGCGCGAAAGCCCAGTAATACAGCGGTTTTCGGACAATCGAGCAAATTTGGCATCGGGCAGGACGAACGCTTCTCGGTAACTTATCCAAGAGCAAATCCGATCAAAAAGTGTGAGAGTTGAGTTGTCAAGATAGATGTCACTATGTTGAGTTGCCGAGTTAGATGTTTCATAGTTGTGGCTGTGAGATAGATGTCAAAAATAAGGCTCCCACTTTGCCATCATCGGCGGTTGGGAGCGGCACAAGGAGATGAAAGATTGGACGAAGCGAAACTCTACAAGGAACTTGGGGTATTGACCAAGGAAAAAGAAAAATGGGAAGAAAGCATTCCTTATGTCTCATCTCTCCTTAATTATGAATCCGTAAAGATACAGGCAAAGGTGCTTTGGCTGCTCGGCGAAATGGGTCTTCTTTATCCTCAGTCCGTGCAGGATACAGTTCCAACCATCGTTTCCTTCCTTGACAGCCCGGAGCTGCTTCTGCGGGAGCGGGCAGTGAACGCCCTCGGCAGGATCGGGCGGGGCGACTATAGCATAATCGAATCGTACTGGGCGAGCCTGTTCCGTTTCGCCTCCGATGAGGAGCCAAAAGTCCGACTGGCGTTCATCTGGGCATCAGAAAATATCGCCACAAATACGCCTGACATTTACGAAAACTATATGTCGGTATTTGAAAAGCTCCTGCACGACGTAGATGACAAGGTACGGAAGGAAGCACCTGAGATCTTCCGCGTTCTCGGAAAGCGCAGGCCGGAATTCGTCAGGCCGTATGTGGAGCAGCTGCGACATCTATCGGGAATCGACGAGAATCGTGTAGTAAGAATCCACTGTCTGGGCGCAATCAGGGCGACAGGAGTGAAATAGAAAGGGCTCCCACACTGCCATCATTGGCGGCTGGGAGCGCACTTTACCAGACTCAACCAGCGGTAGATAAGATGGATGAGATCAGCGTTGCCGAAGCCAAGGAGGCTGTTGTCAAATCTAACGAGAAAATATGTGCCAGTTAATAATTATTCAATGTACTTGTACGGACAGACCAAGGCTCCCACACTGCCATCAACGGCAACGGGGAGCGCATTTTACCGGACTCAACCAGCGGTAGAGTTGCAGGAAATCAACTTACGGTTCGTGTAATAATACGATGATACCGGCTATGCTTGAGCCATGAAAGGAGGTGCCCGATATGGATCAAATTAAAATTGGAAAATTCATAGCATCCTGCAGAAAGGAACAGGGCATGACTCAGGCAGTCCTTGCCGAGATGCTCGGAATCAGTGACCGGGCGATATCAAAATGGGAGACCGGAAAGTCTATGCCGGATTCCGGGATTATGCTGGATCTTTGTGAACTTCTGAAAATAAATGTCAATGAACTCCTGTCGGGCGAAAGAATTATGGCAGAAGCATATGACAAACGGGCAGAAGAAAACCTGCTGGCGATGAGGCGAGAGGTCGAAGAAAAGAACCGGCAAATGCTCAGGACGGAATACCTGATATCATTCCCGGCAGTTATCGCAGGACTCTTCATGTGCTTTGTGGCTGCTTACGTGGAGTTGCCTGTATGGGTACGGGCCACGCTGATTGCGGTTGCTGTTGTGATGATTTTGACAGTTGCGTTTATCGCGGTCGGGATTGAACAGAAGGCAGGATACTATGAATGTCAGAAATGCCACGACAGACACATTCCAACCTACTGGCAGACAAATCTTGCGATGCATATAGGCAGAACACGATACATGAAGTGCCCGGAATGTGGAAAGTGGAGTTGGCAGAAGAAATTCCTCAGCAAGGAAGATGAGGAGGTGTAGGGATATGATAGAGAACGCGCATGTCGAAACTGCATCTTTCATTTGGCTGATTGTAGGCGCTGTGCTTTGGATTGCAGTTCCTGTGGCTATAGCAATTATCTGGAAATTAAAGAAAAAAGAGCCTATTACGTCCATTTTGGTCGGGGCAGCCACCTTCTTGCTTTTCGCTCTGATCCTTGAAAAGCCTATTCAGAATGTGCTGGCTTTTCCGACAGCAATGGGTCTTCCGGAACATACCGTCAGTCGATTTCTGAATGCAAACCCGGTGTTACTGGCGCTTGTTGCAGGGCTTTTCCCCGGAGTATTTGAAGAAACCGGGCGGCTGATCGCCTTTAAGACGGTTCTGAGGAAACGCAAGAACAAAGAGACTTCCATTTCATACGGCATCGGACACGGTGGGTTTGAAGTGATTCTGATATTAGGACTGACATATATCCAGTACATTGCTTATGCAGTTATGCTAAACACCGGAACCTTTGGAACCGTAGTAGATCAGGTTGTATCACAGGCTCCGGAGCAGCTCGGCAGTATCGAGTCCGTTGTAAGTTTGCTCACAGGATTCTCATTTGCAGATTTGAGTATTGCTTTTGTCGAGCGGATATTTGCAGTCTTGTTCCATATAGGTGCATCAATTTTTGTTTTTTACGCCTGCAAGGATAAAAAGCGATTCTGGCTGTATCCTTTTGCAATAATTCTTCATACCGGAATGGATTTTATCGGAGCTTTGAGCATCTTCAACGTGATAAACCTTTCTGCGTGGACACTGGAGGGAATAGTCGCAGTATTCGGATTGCTTACATTCTTCGGTGCATACTTGCTATTGTATAGGAAGGATGTTTGAAAAGAATACTGGCAAAAGTATAGTTAGAATACGCCAAGTCATCCACACTGCCATCAAAGGCGGGGGAGCGATGAAATGGAGGAATACATTATGAAGCATAAAGTAAGACTGACGGTCATCGACAAAAAGCTTTATCCGGAATTACAGCAACAGTACTGCGCTGATCCGAATTCCGGAGTATGTCCATGCTACAACGTGGGCGATGTCTTTGAATTCTATCGTGATGGTGACAGAGATGATTTCTGGCATTGCGGTCTGAATACGCTTATACACACAGCTGTCGATCCGGACACTGTGGCGGGCGGGCCGAAGATGCCGCATTGCTCTGAACTGTGGGATGCCATCAGCCGGTATATCTACACCGGTCTGCAGGGCGGTTCCATCATGAAGGGCTGGATGGACAGGGAAAATGAGATGATCGCCTGCTGCTCGGATGGCACAAGACCGGTCATTTTCAAGATCGAACGGATCGACTATGAGTAAAGAAGCGCGGAGGCTCCCACACAGCCATCAAGGGCGGCGGGGAGCCTTGTTTTATGCTTCGATATCAATTGTGATGCCGGACTTGAATTCCACGGTAAAGTGGTCGGCGAAAACGGTGATTTTCTCGATGAGCTTTTTGACCAGAGCCTCATCAAACTCTGTGATGTCGGTTTCCTGACCGGCGATGAAGTCCTGTAGCTCCTTGATCCGGTTCATCGCTTCCTCCCGGTGGTGGCTGTCGAGTTCGGATTGTTCTTTCTGATCGCGTAGCCGGAAAATCTCATCTGCGATGGCGTCATAGCCCTGTTTGTTGTTTGCCTTCTTGATGAGCTCTTTTTGAAGTTCCTCAAGTCTTGTCTGAATGCCGTCCGGTGAGAGGGTGTCAGCGTTAACCACGGCCTTGGCGATGTTCTGCTGTAAGGTTTTAAGGAAAAAGTCCCGCTCAGTAAGAATCTGATGAAAGGCCTTGACCGTGACCTCCTGCAGCAGGAGCTCGTTTACCGTCCGGTTGGTACAGTTCTTTTCAGCGGAGATGGGCTCCAAGCGACTGATGCAGCGCCAGACGATGGACTTGCAGCCGTGGTTGTTCCAGTGAACGCGCCGGTAAAGCTCGCCGCAGTCTCCGCAGAAAACCATCTGTGCAAAACAGTGATTGCAGGAGAAGCTGCGTTTCTTGCCTGTCGGGCTGACGTGGACTACCCGGCGACGGACAAGCTCCGCCTGCACCTGCATGAAGAGCTCTTTCGGAATGATTGCTTCGTGGTCGCCCTCGACGTAGTATTGAGGGACGGTACCGTTGTTCTTGATACGCTTCTTCGTCAGGAAGTCTGTGGTGTAGGTCTTTTGCAGGAGTGCGTCACCCATGTATTTCTCGTTGCGGAGAATCTTGTTGATGGTGCTGGTGTGCCATTTTGTCTTGCCAGCGCCGGTAAGGATGCCGTCAGCCATAAGCCCGTCGGCGATCTTATCCATGCTGGAACCTTCGAGGTATTCCCGGTAGATGCGCTTTACGATTTCTGCCTGCTCCGGATCAATGATCAGGTGCCCGTTTTCATCCTTGGTGTATCCGAGGAAGCGATTGTGGTTGACCTGAACCTTACCTTGCTGGTAGCGGTACTGGAGTCCCAGTTTTATGTTCTGGCTCATTGACTGGCTTTCCTGTTGGGCGAGGCTCGCCATGATCGTGATCAGCACCTCGCCCTTAGCGTCCAGCGTGTTGATGGCTTCCTTCTCGAAATAAACAGGTATGTTCTTGTCCTTCAACTGCCGAATGTATTGAAGGCAGTCGAGAGTGTTGCGGGCAAATCGGCTGATGGACTTGGTGATGACCATGTCGATGTTACCAGCCATGCACTCGTCGATCATTCGGTTGAATTCGTCACGTTTTTTTGTGTTGGTGCCGGAGATGCCGTCGTCTGCAAATATGCCCGCCAGCTCCCATTCCGGATTCTTTTGAATGTACTCAGTGTAGTGCGTGACCTGTGCCTCGTAGCTTGTTTCCTGTTCTTCGGAATCCGTGCTGACGCGGCAGTAGGCTGCAACACGGAGTTTTTTCTGCGCTGATTGCTTTACTGTATTTCCGACCTGCCGTCTGGCCGGAATCACCATTACATTTCCCATTAGCTTACCTCGCTTTCAATGAGGCTGTAGAGGTATTCTGCCTGCAGCCTCGGATCTTCATAGTGTTGCTCTGCCGTTGCCATGCGAAAGCCGGTAGGAGAAGCTGCAGGTTCTACACTCTTTTTCCTGTTCAACCTGCCAAGTTTCCCGGCACGTTCAAATCGGATGGCGGTAGCTTTATCGTAGGTTTCCTGATCAATGATAGCCGGGTAAAAATCGTCTCCGAGGTAGTGTCTGTTTTCCATCAGGCGCTTTGCCGTGCCGTGATAGGTTTCAATGCCAGCAGCGGCAGCAGCCTTGGCCAGTGCCATCCCGGAGATGTAATTCTCATAGAGCTTTCGTATTTTATTGGCTTCATCCTCTTTAATCGTGGCGCAGCCGTTTTCAATGCTGTAGCCGTAGGGTGTATGTCCCATGTCTTCACATCCTTTCCCGAAGCGTAAGTCCGCATTTCAATTCAAAGCACACTTCATTTCTGGAGCGCACAATGATGCGGTTCACATATTCTTTAAACAGGTCATCATCGAAGTCCTGAAGTATCCCGCCTTTTTCTGTAAAGTGCAGAAGCGCTGTGGCTGCGGTAACCTTTGTTACATCTCCGGAAACAGCGTTTTTTAAGGCGTTGATCTCATCCCGGAAACTGTCTGCCTGCGAAAGCAGCTCGTTCGTCTCTTTGTTGAAAAGGATCGGGTCGATGATGCCCTGCGTCATGAGCTTTGTCAGCGTCTCGCGCTTTTCTGTATTCTGCGCCAATAAGGTCTGTATTTCCTGAATGCGGCGGAGTGAGTCATCAGACGAAGTGTTTTTCAATGCGTCCACATATGGTTTTAGGATAATCCGGTGCGCGTAGACCAGCTTGTTCATCATGGTGACGAAAGCCTGCTTCAGATCATCGTCTTTTACAAAAAGCATGTGGCATTTATCTTTATCCTTGATGTGGGTACTGCAGCACCATGCGGTGTATTTGTATCCGGTGCAGCTGTGTATCCGGCGCTTAAAGGTATCGCCGCACTCGCCGCAGATGATCTTCCCGGAGAAGGTGTAGCGATTCTGGTATTTGTCGCTCCCTTTGACGACACCTTTTTCCGTTGCCCGCTGGTGAATAAAAGCGTGAGCAGCTTCAAAGTCCTCCCGGCTGATGATTGCCTCGTGATGATCCTTGACCATGTACTGTGTCTGCTCGCCATCCCAATCGTAGCCGTAGGGTGGGTAGCTGACTTTATAGGTGCCGCTCTCAAAGCGTTTCTGGATTGACCACTTGCTGTTTTCTGATATGGAAACAGACTCGCCTTCGGCCATGCTGGAGAGAATTGCCAGAAACAGCTCGCTCTCCATTGAGCCGGTGTTGATATTTTCCTTCTCGAAATAAATCGGAATGTGCAGGGCGAGCAGTTTTCTTACCAGTTCTAAGCAGTCCGTTGTGTTCCGGCTGAAGCGGCTGATGGATTTTGTGATAACAAAGTCCACTTTACCGGCCTTGCAGTCGTCAATGAGTCGTAGGAGCTCCAAGCGCTTGTCCTTCTTGGTGCCAGTGATGCCTTCGTCGAAATAGAGTCCAGCGAACTCCCAGTCATCACGGGATGTGATGTAATTTTCGTAGTGGGTTTTCTGTGCCTCAAGGCTTTCAAGCTGGGCATCGGAATCCGTAGAGACGCGGCAGTAGGCGGCTACCCTGATCTTCTTGAGTTTAACTTTCGAGCTCGCTGTTTCCGCGATTTTCGTGACTTTTTTCAAGGGAAGTCCCTCCTTTCCGTACGTCTATACATCACTCTAAAGCGACTACATATCAAGGGATTTTCGGCATTATTTCCGCGAACAAGGGAGAGAAAGTTTCGCGATTGATGGCGGTTAATTTGTTAAATTCAGCCACAGAAATGAGGCCGTCATCGAGCATCTTCTTTGCGATTGTCTGTGCTCTACGGTAGTCCAGATCGCCCTGAATCCGCTCCTGCGTGAAATATACAGATTGAACATTTGTGATTTCGTCTGTCATAACATATCCACCTCCAGTTTCCACTGGAGATGAACTGCCGTTTTGAGCGGAGGAAAATAAAAAAAGCCTGCGGGCATTCCGAAGAACACTCGCAGGCATAGCAGATTGGGTATTCAGTTATTTCACTCTGATCTTCCAGCCAGTCAGAATGAGGTTGACGTTTTTGATGAGCGTCGGGTTGAGCTTCTGGATCGCCGAAACCGTGGTGCTGTATTTCTTAGCAATTCCGGAGAGGGTATCACCGCTTTTTACGGTGTAGTAGACAGGAGTAGATTCCTGCTTTTTCACCAGAGCATTGACCTTTGTCTGCACAGCAGAATAATCATACCCAGCAGCGGTGAGGCACTCTTTGCGGTCGGTTTCGTTTCCACATTTGCCGTCCAGCACCTCCTGCGCCAGCTCATCTACGGTCTTTGCCGGAGTGACCGGAGCAGGAGTGGCAGGCTTGCTGTCATCGGACGCAGCCTTTGTAAAGCCGTTGAAGCCGCCGCTCTGGATGATGGCAGGATAATCCACATAGGCGTAGTCCATATCCACATTACCACTGACGCCGTCAACAGAGCCCTTAGAAGAATACTGCCAGATGCCGTAGTCGCCCTTATAAGAACATTTGCTGACATACTGCGCTACCCAGTGCGCATAGGGCGTGAGCTTCGTGTCGTCCATGCGCTCTTTGAAACCGGAAACAGCGGAGCCGTAGATCCCGACGAAGTAACCGGCATCTTCCATAGTTTCACAGAAAGCAATGATGGCCTCAGTGATTCCGGCTTTGGCAGAAACGGGCTGCGCCTCGTTATCCATATAGACCGGATATTCCAGCTGCTTGCCCTTCAGGATATGCAGGAAGCGCTCGGCATCTGCTTTTCCGGCGGCAGCAGTCACGCAGTCTTTTCCGACAAAGTAATAAGCTCCGATGGGGATACCGGCAGCCTTCGCACCTTTGTAATTTGCCTCTTACGTCCTCCAGCATGAGCTCAGGCTTCGCTTCCTTCTTGGCGGGAACTTTAGTGGCCTGCGTAGAGTTTTCGTTGCCGGAAAACTGCTGGTAGAGCCAGTCGGCTGCGGCATTAATAGAAGCAGCAGCGGTGCGGAGTTCTTCGATGGTCTGTGCCATTTCTGACATTCTCTTTTCCTCCTTCCTCGGATTGGCTTGCGGCAAGGAGTGAGAAGTTCCTTGCCAGTCTGGCGGATACGTGGCTGATGGAATTCAGGAGTTTGATCTCCTCGTTCACGTTGCCGCCGGTGTCTGCGTAACTGCGGTACATCATGTGTTCACCTCGCTTTCTGAAGGCTGTGTTCTCTTGCCTTCACCTTCCACTGGAGATGAACTGCCGATTTGAGCGGAGGATTTTATAAAAAAATTCCGACCACCATCCGATTGATGGACAGTGGCCGGAAAGGGTGTGATTCGTGGTGCTTATATTACTTGTAGCCGGTAATTCTGCGCAGGTCGGTGCGGTACTTCTTCATCTGATCCGCAAAAGTCTTCTGCGGGCGACCGAGCTCTCTTGCAATGGCACGGTCGGAGATACCCTCCGGGTGATCCTTCCAAAGCTGAATGATGGTATCGGCCTCCGGGTCGAGCTCACGCAGTCTGGCAAAGAGCTGCTCTAAGAGCATACGGTCGGCGATGACTTCCTCCATCGGCTTACTGCGGTCGGGAATATAGTCACCAAGGGTGCCGTTGCCATCAGGGAGTGGCTGATCCAGAGAAGTAATGTCGCCTGCCGCATGGTATTCGCAGCCGATGCAGTCACCATCGCACTTCCAGATGAAACGGTAAGGACACATGCACCTGCCGTGATCCTGCTCCTTGTGACGGATGCGGTCAGCTTCCTTATAAAAAGAATCGTGCTGTTCTTTGGTGACCGGAACCTTCTCGCCAGTGCTGCGAACGTAGATGAAATAGGTCTTCTGATTGTCGTTGTTTTGCATAATGAAAGCCCTCCTTCGGCTGCACCTCACTTCCGGTGATCGGTACAGTATTTGATTGTCATCGGTAGTCACGTGGAACCGGAAACACCCTGCGCAGATGGCTCCCACGTGCTAAAGCAAGTATGCCATTTTTAGGGATCGGAACCTCAGACACGGGCATGTCCGTTTTTGCAGTGCTGATAGGCAGAAACGAGAAGGCCAAGATGAGCTTTACATTGAAAAACGGGCAAAAAAAGATCGGACATAGTTGTGTCCGGCAGGGAAATTTGAGAACGCACAAATAAAGAATAATATAAACAAATAACAGCAAACTCTTGGAAAATTCACATTTATGGTATATACTAAAATAGTTAAGCTGTATTCAGATTCAAATCACGAGGTGAGAGCATGGAAGAAATCATGAATGACAAATGGATAAGCATAGATGAAGCTGCGGAATATTTAGGAATCAAAACAGTTACTCTTCGTAGCTGGATCAGAAATGGTAAAGAGGGTTTGCCTGCTCAAAAAATCGGAAAACAGTGGAAGTTTAAAATTTCCGAACTCGATGGATGGGTTAAGAGCGGTAAAAGCGCTGACTGATTCAAGGGGAAAATCGAAGAAAACATTAGACAAGGAGCAGACAAAGATGGCTGTCAAGAAAACGCAATTATATGCATCGCTGTGGGCGAGCTGTGACAAACTTCGCGGAGGCATGGATTCCTCAGAGTATAAGGACTATATCCTGACACTTTTATTCATGAAGTATGTCACTGATAAATTTAAGAATAAAGGAGCCTATGAAGACATTAAGGTCTTTGATAAGGCACATGATAAAGATCCCGATCCGGAGAAACGGACGGGCTGCTCCTTTGATGACTTTATTGCTCTGAAGGGAAAGAAAAATATCGGTGAAGGTATGGATAAAATCATAGCACGCCTTGCTGACGAGAATACTGACCTGAAGGGTGTTATTGATATTGCTTATTTTAATGATGAGAAGAAGCTGGGAAGCGGTAAGGAAATGGTTGATAAGTTGACCGATCTCATATCCATCTTCCAGCGCCCGGAACTCGACTTCTCCCGGAATAAGGCTGAGGGTGATGACATCATCGGAGACGCCTACGAATATTTGATGCGCAAATTCGCTACAGAAAGTGGAAAGAGCAAGGGACAATTCTATACACCCGCAGAGGTTTCCAGAATCCTCGCCAATGTAGTGGGAATCAGCCGTTGCACGGACACCAGCGCCACGGTATGCGATCCGGCATGTGGAAGTGGCAGCCTATTAATTCGAGCCATTGATGCAGCTCCTATCCCGATCATGGGATATGGCCAAGAAAAGGAAAGCACGACAGCTGGTCTGGCGAAGATGAATGCCGTCCTGCATCGTAAGGCCGAGATTACCATCAAGAGCGGTAACACATTCTCAAATCCGCAGTATCTTGATAAGTCCGATAATTCCATACTTGAACGTTTCGATTACATAGTGGCAAATCCGCCCTTCTCTATGAAAAATTGGCGCGATGGTATTGCTGGTAAAGAACATGGTCGCTTCGAGGGTTATGGGGACACGCCACCGGAAAAGAACGGCGACTATGCTTGGCTCATGCATATCCTTAAGGCATTGAAGTCAAATGGCAAGGCTGCGGTTATTCTCCCTCATGGTGTTCTGTTCCGTGGAAATGCCGAAGCGACTATTAGAGAATCAATTATAAAGAAGCACTGGATCAAGGGCATTATCAGCCTTCCGGCAAACTTGTTTTACGGCACCGGCATAGCCGCCTGTGTGCTCGTGATTGATAAAGAAGGAGCTGCAAACCGACAAGGCATCTTTATGATTGATGCCAGCCGTGGGTACGTTAAGGACGGCAACAAGAATCGTTTGCGTGAACGTGATATCTATAGAATCATTACGACGTTTAATGAGCAGATAACTACAGATCCAAAGTATGCGCGTTTCGTACCAAACGATGAAATCGAAAAGAAAAACGGGTATAACCTGAACATTACTCGCTATATTGACTCCACAGATCAGGAGGATATTCAGGATATTTATGCGCATATTCATGGCGGTATTCCGGCGGTTGATATTGACAGTCTGTCCAAGTATTGGGATCTGTTCCCTTCGCTGAAGGCTGAGTTGCTGACGGCGATTAGCGAAAAGTATTACAGCTTGAATGTGGAGCATGAGAATATCCGTCAGACGATATATAAAAACGCCGAGTTCTCAGAATACGGTGAGAAACTCGACGAGGCTTTTGCAGCATGGAAGACCAAGGAATATCCCACTTTATCTTCCCTTGATGAAGATGTATCCGCGAGAGAGTTAATCGTTAGCCTTGCGGAGGATATTCTTGCTGAATTTGAACACCTGACGCTGATTGATAAATACGACGTGTATCAAGTGCTGCTGGCTTATTGGAATGAGGTCATGAACGATGACGTGTCGCTTATAATAAGCGAATCGGATGGCTATGCCAATGCCAGAGCGACGGACAATATCGAAGAGGAAATCACGCAGGGCAAGAATAAAGGTGAGATGAAAGTCACTGGATGGGAAGGAAGATTGATCCCAAAGACCATCGTGATAGATGCCTTTTTCCGTGAGGAGAAGAATGCCATAGAGGAAGCCGAGAACGTTGTCGCAGAAACAGAATCCCTGCTTTCTGATCTGGTTGAGAGTGCGGATGAAGAATCTGCTCTTGCTGATGTGGTTGAGAACGGGAAAGTTAAAGCGAAGGATATCGAAGTCAAAATAGTTGAGTTGACAAGCACGATTGAAACAGAAGAAACCATAGAGCTCGAAGTGATCCGCACGGATCTCCAGCTTGTCAATACGAAGAAGCGGCTGGAAGCGTATCTTGTGGGGCATCCGCTTTGCAAGAGTGCAGTCAACGAAAATGGAAAAATTACAAAGAGCTCTATTGACTATCGGTTACGTATTATTCGTACAGAAGAATGTGTACCTGAGAGCTTGCAGGATGACGTAAACCAGTTGAAGGCAGCTTTAGATCTTTGTGGCAAGGTATCAGATTACAATAAGGTTGTCAAAGAGCTGAACAAGGCTCTGGATGAAAAGTGCCGGGCAAGATATGAAAAATTCACAGATAATGAAATTCTAGATCTGCTTGTGAACAAGAAGTGGTTTGATAGCATTTTTACTGGTATCGCAGATCTGTATGCAGCTATCTCCCATCGTCTGACTAACAGGATTGTTGAACTCTCTGATCGGTATGAAGATACACTTCCAGATCTTGAGAAGGACACGGCTGATTATGAGACTAAAGTAAAGTCTCATCTGGAAAGGATGGGATTTAAATGGGAATGAAGAAAACAGAAATAGGAATGATACCTGAAGATTGGGATGTTCAGCGATTTGAAGATACCTTTCGGATATTGAACAACAACACGTATTCCCGTGCCGAGCTCAATTATGCCAGCGGTCAATTCAGAAACATACATTACGGTGATGTCTTGATCCTCTTTTCGGAGGTACTTGATTGCACCAGAGGGGATGTCCCATACATAAATGATGACGTTCGGATATCAGGTTCAGCGCAGCCTCTCCAAGATGGAGACGTTGTAATGGCAGATACAGCCGAAGATGAGACTGTCGGTAAGGTCACTGAGGTGACAAATACTTCCGACAAACCAGTGATGGCTGGACTGCATACAATCCCATGCAGAGTAAAATTTGGTGAGTTTGTACCTAAGTGGCTGGGTTACTATATGAACTCGCATTTATATCACGATCAGCTTTTGCCATATATTCATGGGACGAAGGTTTCATCGGTTTCAAAAGGGTCGCTAGGAGACACAGTAATAATTGTTCCTAAAGCATCTGAGCAAAAAAGGATTGTAGATGCTCTCTCTGATGTAGATGCTCTCATCTCCAACCTGCAGAAACTTATCCGGAAGAAGAAGGATGTCCGTCAGGGTACGATGCAAATACTTGTCACTGGAAAGAAACGCCTGGATGGATATTCTGATAAATGGGAATCAACAACAATTAATAGTTTGTGTAAGCTCATTACCAAACAAACTGGATTTGACTATAGTGCTGAGATAAAGCCGTCATTGGTAAATGAGGCACAGATTGGCACCTTGCCGTTTATTCAAAATAAGGATTTCGAATGTTTCGATATTAATTATAATACGGATTTTTTCATTCCGCATGACATTGCTGTAAAGTATCCCAAAATACTGCTTGATGAAGTTTGTTTGTTGATTTCTATATCAGGTCGTATAGGAAATGTTGCGAAATTTGACAACAGGTTTAAGGCATTTGCAGGCGGTGCTGTGGGCATCGCAAAGTTTTATGATCCGACACTTGTGGATTGGTGCATGCTTTATCTGCAATCGAGCGCAGGTCAAGAACAGATTTTTTCGCACGAGAAGGTTGGAGCACAACACAATTTAACAGTTGAGGATGTTCGACGATTAGAGATTAAACTCCCCAAAAAGCCAGAGCGAGAAGAGATTGTTGGAATAATCGGGGATATTAATTCAGAGATTCGTAAACTTGAAGAGAAACTCTCCAAGTATCAGAAAGTAAAGCAAGGTATGATGGACGAATTGCTGATCGGCAAGGTCAGGTTAGTGTAAGGAGGTGCCTGTCAGATGAGTATTGGCGATGCCGAAATTAAAACACAGGAAAGAGTGATCCGTTTCTTTAAAGATCCGGAGATCTTGGGCTACCAGTATATTGGTAACCTGTCAGATTATCAGAATAAGAACATCAAGGAAGATCGTTTGCGCCAGTACCTTCGACTGAAGGGCTATGCAGACAGGCTGATTGATGCTGCTATTATGCAGCTTCAGCAAGAAGCCGGGAATCTTTCGCGTGGAGTTTATGATGCTAATAAGATGGTGTACTCACGGTTGAAGTACGGCATTCCAGTCAGCGAGAGTCCTGAAAAGCCTCCGGTGACTGTGCAGCTTGTTGATGAGGAAAAACCTCTGAACAATGACTTTGCTATTGCCGAGGAAGTGACGGTCGTTGAACAGTCAGAGAAACGACCGGATCTTGTAGTTTACTTGAATGGCATTGCAGTAGCGGTTATTGAGCTGAAGCGAAGCAGCATCTCTGTCTCTGAGGGTATCCGTCAGAATTTGACAAATCAGAAGAACTCATTCATACAGAGCTTCTTTACAACGATGCAATTTTGCATGGCCGGAAACGAATCAGAAGGCCTGCGTTATGGCACGCTTCTGACCGGAGAAAAGTTCTATATGGAGTGGAAGGATGACGGATTCAAAGAACATGAGGAAGAGCGTGATCCGGTAGATGTCCGTATCAGTAAAACCTGCGAAGACATAGAGAACAAACTCCTGAAGCAGATATATGCCATGTTTGATAAGGAACGTTTTATCGACCTTATCATGAATTTTGTTGTCTTTGATAAAGGCATCAAAAAAGTATGCCGGTACAATCAGTATTTTGGTATCAAGCGTACCCAGCAGAGGCTTACTAATCTGAGAACGGAGCTTCACAATCCGAACAGAGAACCGGATAAACCGTTGGGTGGTATCCTTTGGCATACACAGGGTTCCGGAAAAACGCTGACAATGGTATGGCTTGCAAAGTGGATTCTGACACATTGGGCAGAGCTTAATGCCCGTGTCCTTATCGTGACAGACCGAGATGAACTTGATGAGCAGATAGAAAAAACATTCACTGGCGTGGATGAGAATATTGCTCGAACCAAGAGCGGTAAGGATTTGCTGAATCGTTTGAATGTATATGATGATTCGCTGATCTGCTCGCTTGTGCATAAGTTTGGACGTCGTGGCGGTGAAGCGACAGAAAATGACTATGACAAGTACATAGAAGAGCTGAAAGCGTCTCTCCCTGCTAATTTCGAGGCAAAAGGAAATCTTGTAGTGTTTGTTGACGAATGCCACAGAACACAGTCTGGTAAGCTTCATACGGCGATGAAGACCATCATGCCGAATGCTGTATTTATAGGTTTTACGGGCACTCCACTGCTGAAAAGGGATAAGAAGATCAGCATTGAGGTTTTCGGTACATATATCCACGCTTACAAGTATAACGAAGGTGTAGCCGACGGTGTTGTTCTGGATCTTCGTTATGAATACCGCGATGTTCCACAGGATTTGTCTTCACAGAATCGTGTTGACCAGTGGTTCGACGTAAAGACCAGAGGGCTTTCCTCTCGTGCAAAGGCAAAGCTCAAGGAGAAGTGGGGCACGATGCAGAAGGTGTATAGCTCTCGCTCACGTCTTGAAAAGGTGGCATGGGATATCATTCAGGACTTTAATATGAAGCCGCGTCTGATGGATGGAAACGGCAATGCGATTCTTGTAGCCGATGGTATTCCTACGGCCTGTAAGTATTACGAAATTTTCCAACAGATGGGCTTTAAGAAGTGTGCCATCGTATCTTCCTATACACCGAACAAGGGCGAACTGCGCACTGATACCGTCAGCGATGAGGATGATACTGAAACCTTCCTCAAATACGAGACATATTTGAAGATGCTGGGGCTTGATCCTTCTGACCTTCCGAATGCGGGCTCGGTTCAGGCCAAGGTGGAGGAATTTGAAAAGGAAGCAAAGCGCAAATTCGTAGAGGAGCCTGCGAATATGAAGCTCCTCATCGTCGTGGATAAGCTTCTCACCGGGTTTGATGCGCCTCCTTGTACCTACCTTTACATCGACAAGAGGATGCAAGATCACGGTTTGTTTCAGGCGATTTGCCGAGTCAACCGTCTCGATGATGATAGTAAGGACTTCGGCTATATCGTGGATTACAAGCAGCTGTTTGGACAGCTCCAGACTGCAATGAAGGACTATACTTCCGGCGCTTTTGAAGGATATGATCCGGAGGATGTAAAAGGACTTGTCAAAGATCGCCATGATGCTACGGTATCTTATTTTGAGGAAGTGTATGATGCTGTCGAGGAACTCTGTGAAGGCGTCGAGGAACCTCGTGGAGAGATCCAGTACATCCATTATTTCTGTGGCGTTTCTGGACAGTCTGAGGAGAGCGACGAGATTTATGCACGCCTGAGAGAAAAACTCTATCGTCTTGTGAGCAGTCTTGTCAGAGCCTTCGCAGAAGCAAAACCATATCTGATTGATGACATCTCATCTGGCAAATTGAATGAATATGATAAGAAGGTCACTTTCTACATCGAGTTGAAGAAAACTATCGGTACGGCCAGTGGAGACTTTCTCGATTTGAAGGCATATGAACCTGATATGAGAAAGATGATCGATAACTACATCACGGCCGCAGATGCCGAGAAGATTGGTGATTTTGATGATCTTACCCTATTGGATTTCGTAGCAAAGCAGGGTGAGACACTTACCGGTGAAGGTGATAGCGGCCACAAGGAAGGTGCAGCAGAGGCAATCGAGAATAACATCCGTAAGAAGGTTATCGAAAAGGTCACAGTCAATCCACGCTATTATGCAAAGATGTCAGAAATCCTTGATAAGCTCATTGAAGAGCGTAAGCAGGGAGTTCTTGACTACGCTGAGATGCTTGAGAAATATATAAATCTGGCCAAGGATGTTGATTGCCCAGAGGATAACGACAAATATCCGGAAAGTATCCGCAAGAGTAAATCCCTCATGGCTATTTATGATAACACTGGAGAAGATGAGAAACTTGCTATCAGAATCCACAAAGCTGTGAAAAAGCAGGCACTGTTTGGGTTCAGAGATAATCAGGTAGTAATACGAAGAATAAAGAAAGCACTCTATGAGATTTTGGGTGATGACTCTGAAGTGGAGCGCATCTATAAGATCATTGAGAAGCAGGAGGAGTTTTAATGCGCATTGTCATTTCCGGTATACCAATTGATGTGCAAAAAAAGAATATAAAAAATATGCACCTTCAGGTGAAGCCGCCGGATGGACATGTGGTAATTTCTGCGCCTTTATCCGTGGACGATAAAGCTATAGAGGCTTATGCCAGAACTCAGCTGGGCTTTATCAAGAGGGCTATCGCGCAATTTCAGGATCAGCCAAGAGCATCGAAGCGGCAGTATGTTTCAGGTGAGACGATGTATATATGGGGAAAGCAGTACTTTCTTGTCTTTAAGTCTGACAATCAAAAGAACAGCTTCGAGATTCAGAATCAAAATATTGTTCTATCCATGAGTGCCAAGAGTACCGTGAAACAGCGAGATGCTTATGTGAAAGAAGAATATCGAAAGATTCTGAAGGAAGAAATAGAAAAGCGTCTGCCTAAGTGGGAGGCGCAGACAGGACTTAAATGTGATTCTTGGCAAACAAAATATATGGTCACAAAATGGGGCGCCTGCAGCACAGATAAAAAGAAGCTGTGGTTCAACCTGCAGCTCGCCCAGAAACCGTATGCCTGCCTTGATTATATTATTTTGCATGAGCTTACACATTTAATCACAAGAAAGCATGATGCTACATTCATCGCACACATGGATAGGCACATGCCTAATTGGCGTGAAATACGTAAAGAGCTCAACGACAGCAGACTGGACTACTATGAAGCGCAGGATGAAAGCCCACTGCAGAAACTGATCGACCAATCTCGTTATGACGACATCCGGGATGCGGCCATAGTTTATATTCAAGAGGATCATTCTGGTGACACGAAAAGACTATCGGTCATTGATATGGAAATCGAGAATGTTATCCATATTGAACAGCCGGAGGATGGCGTGATTGCTTTTGATGTAATTGCATCATGCGATGTCGAAATGCCATCCGCATCTCGCAAGGGATATTTTAATGAGCGCTGGCTTAAGATCCATTGTCAGGTTACTCTTGGCATCGATATGAGCGGGTTCCGGATCATGTCTGTTGGTAATTGTGAGCCGCAAGAGGAATCTGATAATGACCGTCTGTCCGGAGAGCTGGTACCTATTATCTCTCGTGACCAGTTTGAAGGCGAGGCTGAGAAGTTCCTGACAAGGTATTGTCCGGAAGCACTGGATAAACCGATGAGGGTTCCAATCGAGACAATAGCCAACGATATGAAACTACAGGTTATCGAAGATGTTCCTCTGTCAGATGATCTTACTTACTTTGGAACTATCATATTTGATAACGGGAATGTTCTCGGTAAGCACCGGAAGATTACAATTCGCAATGCCAAACGAGGAACCGTTTATCTTGATCCGCGTGTCTCCTATGAGAGATCTGTAGGAACAAAGCGCACTACTCTGGCTCATGAATGTTTCCACTGGTACCGTCATCAGCCTTATCATGTGTTGATGAAAATGATAGGTGCTAACGATAATCTTGGAAGGGCTATCCAGTGCCAAATAGCTGCAAACACAACTGATTCAGATAAATGGAAGGCCGTAGACTGGATGGAGTGGCAAGCCAAAGGTGTCGCTCCGAGAATCTTGATGCCTGCGAAAACGACGCGCTTGAAGGTAGAACAGCTTCTTGTAGCTTATGGCGGGGCTGATGATGCGAGCATTGCAACCTATGAGAACGTCATCGATGAACTTGCGGAGCTGTTCGATGTGTCGAGGCAGGCAGCCAAGGTTCGCCTGATGGATCTGGGGTATTCCAAAGCTGAGGGTGCATATCCGTTTGTGGATGGTCAGTATGTTCGCGGATATTCATTTGAAGCCGGTGCCTTGGATAAGAATCAGACATTCACTATTCCCTATGCCGATTTGTTTAAGGCATACTGCTTTGACCGTGAGTTTAAGAAGCTGATTGACAGCGGACAGTTTATTTTTGCAGATCGTCATCTCGTTCTCAATAACGAGAAATACATAGCGAGAGATCAGTCCGGGAATGCTACGCTGTCAGAATATGCGCTCTTGCACATGGATGAATGCTGCGTCGTCTTCTCGAAGGGATATAGTTATCAATCGAAATATCAAGGGACGAGGTATTACACGCAGTTTATGCGTAATTCAGCGCCAGTTGAAAATCAGGTCGAGTATTCCTTCGAGCTTAATGCACACAACAAGGCACTTCTTGATCAGATCAAGAACGCAAAGCGCCGTTCTGAAGCATTACGCAGATATCCCGGCTCTTTTGCAGAGACACTGGTCGCGTTGCAAAAAGAGAAAAAGCTCTCAAATAAGCAATTGGCAGACCGCTCGCTTGTTGGCGAAAAGACCATACAGCGGTTGAGAAATGATGAGGAATACCCGACTTCAGTTCAGACAGTTCTTGCATTATGCGTAGGTCTGAAGTTGCCTTTGCCAGAGGCTGAGATGTTTCTTGGTAAAATGGATTTTAAATTGAATTCGATGAAAAACGAAGGTTACGTTTATCAATGTGTTTTAGCGGCCTGCGCTGAGAATACGATTTATGAAATAAATGAAATGCTCAAAGAAAACGGAATTACACCTCTTGGGAGTGATCCAGATTTTCAGTAAGACGAGGAGGATTGATGTGGAATGAAAGGTTCAGAATGCAAATTCGTAAAATACATGGAAGGCTCAGACAAGCGGTTTGTCATTCCGGTTTACCAGAGAAACTACGACTGGAAAACTGAAAACTGCAAGCAGCTGTACGATGACCTTGTAAAAATCATTAAGGGGCATCGGAAGAGTCACTTCTTCGGTAGCCTTGTTTCCGTTTATAATCCCGACGGGCACAATGAGGAGTTCCTGATTATCGACGGCCAGCAGCGCCTTACGACAGTATCGCTGTTGTTCCTTGCTATGTATAACTTGATTGATAAGGGTGTCATTGTGCCGGAGACTGCTAATCTGAAGCAGCGGATTTTTGAGGAATACCTCGTGGATAAGTGGAAGCCGGAGGATACCCGTATCAAGCTCAAACCGGTAAAGAATGACCAGACTGCTTTTGGGAAGCTGTTCTCTGATCCTACGGAGCATATCCGCGAATCCAATCTGACTGTGAACTACGATTATTTTTATGACCGCATTCAGAAACAGGAAATCACCATCGATCAGCTTTACGATGCGATCTGCTGTCTGGAGATTATAAACATCCGGCTGGATATGGACGACAATCCGCAGCTCATTTTTGAGAGCCTGAACTCGACCGGTCTTGACCTTAGCGAAGGTGATAAGATCAGAAACTTCATACTGATGGGCTTGCCTTCTAAGGAGCAGGAGGATTATTACGAAAAATACTGGAATAAGATCGAGGTCTGCACGAAGTATGATGTGAGTGCTTTCATCCGGGATTACCTGAGTGTGAAACAGCAGGCTATCCCGCAACAGAAGAAAATCTACATCAATTTTAAGGACTTTGTGGAGCTTGGGAAAATTAAAACGGAACCACTCCTTGCAGAGATGTTGGCCTATGCAAAACGATACCAGATTCTCCTTAATGGTAATTCCGGCAGCGCTGCTCTTGACGCTTGCATTGACCGACTGAACCGTCTGGAGACTACGGTAACAAGGCCTTACTTCCTCGAAGTGCTGCGCCTATATAACGAAAATAAACTGACGTTGGCACAGGTTACTGAAATTTTCCTAACGACAGAGAATTACTTGTTCCGCAGGACGATGTGTGACCTGCCGACAAATGCCCTGAATAAAATTTTCCTCATGCTGCACCGAGAGATCATCCGATACGACGGTACCGAGGATAACTATGTCGAGAAGCTCAAGTATGTACTTCTTTCCAAGAAGGAGCGTGCCCGCTTCCCGGACAATGTGGAGTTTAAGGCGGCATTTGAGGAACGTCCAGTTTATCTGATGAACAGCAAGAATAAGATTTACATTCTTGAGCGCTTTGAGAACTTCGGCACTTCGGAGGATAAGGATGTATACCGTCACTGTGACGACGGCACTTATTCAATTGAACACATTATGCCTCAGCATCTGACACCGGTGTGGCAGAAGGAGCTGGGCGATGACTATGAGCAGATACATGAGATTTGGCTGCATCGTATGGCAAATCTTACGCTGACAGCCTATAACTCGAAATACAGCAATAGCTCTTTCACTGAAAAGAAAACCATGCAGAATGGTTTCGATGACAGTGGTATCCGCATGAATACTTGGATTGCCAAGAAGGACAAGTGGACGCTGGCGGAGCTGGAGGAGCGCAGCGAATATCTCATGGGTCGGGCTCTGACAATCTGGGCAGCACCTGTCGCAGAATACAAACCGGAAGAAAAGCAGCTTGACACTTATACGCTTGAGGATGAGGGTGAACTGACCGGACGACTGATTGCGAAGTTCACCTTTAAAAACACTGAGCAGCCGGTGACGAGCTGGGTTGAGATGTTCCAGAAGGTTATTCAGATTCTGTATGCCGAGGATAAGGCCATTATCACTAAGCTGGCCATGTCGGAGGAGGAGAACATCGCCCTCCACTTCAATACAAATCAGGATGCGTTCACGAAGTCGCTTGAGATCGGCGATGGCATCTATGTGTGGACAAACACCAGCACGCAGAGCAAGCTGTCTGTCCTGAGTCGTCTCTTCAAACTGTATCATGAAGATCCGGCAGACTTGGTATTTTACCTGCGTGATGAAAACGAGGCCAATGAGGATGAGCCGGGCAGCCGATATGAGCTCCGGAGAAAATACTGGACATATGCGCTTCCGATTATCCAGAAGGCGCACGGCGAGGATGGTTCCTTCTCCAATGTTAATCCGTCAAGGGATAACTGGGTCAATGGATTCTTTGGTATAGGTGGCTTCTATCTTTGCTGCGTAGCAAACTTTGATGCAGCGCGGGCAGAGGTCGTATTTGGCAGAGGCAGTAAGCAGGAAAACAAGGCTGCCTTCGATAGCCTGTACACACATAAAGCGGAAATAGAATCAGCGCTGGGCACAACGCTCCAGTGGAACCGTGGCGACGACATCAAATCATCCAAGGTCTTCATTCAACTGAATAACGTCAGCATCGAGAACGAGACCGATTGGCTCCAGATGGCTAACTTCCACGCTGATTGGACGAAGAAGTTCTACGATGTGATTGTGCCGTTTATAAAACAATAAAGAAGGGGCGCATGATGAAAATAGGAAGAAATGATCCGTGTCCATGTGGAAGCGGAAAGAAATATAAGAATTGCTGTTTAAGAAAGGACACAATGAGTGTTCCGGAGCAAATAAGATATGCGGTTAAAGAGAACGGCTATAAAGAAGATGTCGGGGATGTTTTGGTAAACATGTACAGGTACATGGAGAGAAAACAATGGTGGGGTGCCTGCCACGCTTCGTGCGCTGCGTTATATGTTTGTTTGTCTGAGATCGGATGCAAACCTGATTTATGTATAGGCGAGGTGCTTGGGCAAGGATTGTACTTTGATCACTCATGGATTAGCCTTGATGATAAAATGATTGATCTTGCGATAAGCATGACCTTGCTTGGAGGAGCACCGGCATCAGGAGCCATTATTTTTGGAAAAGATATCAAAACCGGGTTGCCTCCTATACTGGATTATGGTGTTCCGGGCAGAGGCATCGAGGATCAGGCAAAGTTCGTGATGGAGCTTCCATTCAACCAGTATATGGATAGCTTTCCAGATGAAAAAGATGGTCTATGGGGTGTCGTACGTGAAGTATTAAGTACTGATATAAATATTCCGTCATTACGTGAAAAATACAAGGACACGAAGAGAGTTCTTATAAGACATGAATGATGGTAATTATGTTGCATTTGAAGAAGGAGGCTTATTCGTCCGTGAGTAATGATATTAAAGCAGTTGAAACGGAATAGGACGGATATCGATTTCGCAGTCGACTTGAAGCTCGCTGGGCAGTCTTTTTCAATGCAGTCGGTCTAACTTATGAATATGAAATCGAAGGATTTGAAATGGATGGGACCAGATATCTTCCGGACTTTTATATTCCCGGCTTGAATAGGTGGTTCGAGATCAAAGGCAATGAAGAAATTGGTGGTGATACATATGAGCAGAAGATGATGGAATTAACCACATCTGCTCAGAACGATAACGATTAATTTTGATTATTGATGTTAATGTGAAAGGAGGCGGAATTATGCAGCAGTGTCCATTTTGTGATAAAGTCTATGATGAATCTGAATACAGCCATTGTCCATATTGTTCAGGCGAATTAGAGGATGACGATGATGAAGTTCGTCCATGCCCTGAATGTGGTGGTTGCCTACATTGGGATGGAGAAGTTTGGGAATGCTCAAACTGTGACTACTCAGAGGAAGACTAAAAAAGAAAAAAGCTTCTCATCACCGGATTAGTTCCAGTGGTGAGGAGCCGTTGCGCGTTATGAAATTATGAATCCACATCGATATTAACACCGGATTTCAGTTCGACGGTGATGTGGTCATCCCAGATAGTGATTTGCTTGATCCAGCGTCGCACCAGCGATTCGTCAAATTCGATGAGGTGAGTAGTCTGCTGTGCGATATAATCCTGCAGGTCGTTGATTTGCTTTATTTGCTCGTCTCTTGCGGCAGTGTCGACGGTGGTTTGCTGGCGCAGTTCTCGAAGCCTGAATATTTCATCAGCAATTTCGTCATAGGCTTCTTTGCTCTGGGCTTTCTGGATAAGCTCCTGCTGCAAGGCCATCAGCTTCTCATCGATGTTTTCAACGGAGGTTGCCTGCGAAGCTCGAATGACCGAGGCAATGTTGAGCTGTAGCTGTGCCTGATAGCTACTTTTGTCTCCAAGCATCTGGTTGATTGCCTTGACGACAGCATCCTGAAGGATCAGTTCGTTGATAGTTCTGGCGTGGCATTCCAGTCCAGTGGATTCAAGTCTGCTGATGCAGCGCCAGACGATAGATTTAACTCCTCGATTGTTCCAGTGGAGCCTTCAGAACATTTCGTTGCCTTCTCCGTAGATGACGATTTGGGAGAAGCAGTGATTGCAGCTATAGTTACGTTTCTTGCCATTGGCACTGGTTTTAACTACTTGCCTGCGGACCAACTCTTTTTGAACCTGTAAGTAGATTTCCTTCGGAATAATAGCTTCGTGGTTACCTTCTACATAGTACTGAGGGACGAGGCCGTTGTTCTCGACTCTGGTTTTGTTCAGAAAGTCAGTTGTGTAGGTTTTCTGGAGCAGGGCATCGCCGATGTATTTCTCATTGCGCAGGATCTTGTTGATGGTGCTTGTGTGCCACCTTTTTCCTCCGGCTCCGGTAAGGATACCGTCACGTTCCAGCCCGGCGGCAATCTTATCCATGCTGAGTCCTTCTAAATACTCTCGATAAATGCGCTTTACGATTTTTTCCTGTTCTGAATCGATGATGAGGTTGCCGTCCGCGTCCTTCGTGTATCCAAGAAAACGATTGTGGTTGATTTGTACCTTGCCTTGCTGGTAGCGGTATTGCAATCCCAACTTCACGTTCTGGCCTAAGGATTGTGATTCTTGCTGGGCCAGAGAAGCCATGATAGTGATAAGAACTTCACCCTTAGCATCCATCGTGTTGATGGACTCTTTTTCAAACAGAACAGGAATGTTCATGTCTTTGAGTTGTCGGATGTATTTTAGACAATCCAGTGTGTTTCTGGCAAGCTATATTGGGTATCTCTGAATATTTGTATCGTCTGAGGGAACTTGAACTTATGTATGATGGAAAAATTCCTATTATGGTTCAGGAAAGAGTAAAATGGCCGAAGAAGATAGGCCGCAATGAATTGTGTCCGTGCGGAAGCGGAAAGAAGTATAAGCGTTGTCACGGACGATGAGAGTATGTAGAAATTAGTTTATTATAGAGTAATTTGTTGGGGAAGGAGGCCTCCTATTTGAAAAAGAAAAAAGACAAAATTACTATCCGTTCCAGTGCAGCAGAATACTTAACCTATGTTGCCTCTGTGGGTAATCAGCAGGACAGCATTGAGATGCGCTATGAGGATGAGAATATATGGCTGACACAGAAGATGATGGCCACATTGTATGACGTTGGTTTGCCAACGATAAATGAACATATTAAAAAGATTTATGCAGATAGTGAATTAGAAGAGTCTTCAACTATTCGGAATTTCCGAATAGTTCAAACCGAAGGTTCACGTTAGGTGACTCGTGATACAAAGCATTATAATCTTCAAATGATTATTGCGGTTGGATTCAAGGTGAATAATGAGCGAGCAGTGCAGTTTCGTAAGTGGGCCAATGGCATCGTAAAAGACTACACCATCAAGGGCTGGGTCATGGATGATGAGCGCCTGAAAAATGGTGGATCTGTGCTTACAGTAGAATATTTCGACCGTTTGCTTGAGCAGATTCGAGAAATCCGTCTCTCAGAACGTAGATTTTATCAGAAGATAACAGACATCTATGCTACAGCTCTCGATTATGACCGAACAGCCAAAACAACAAAGCAGTTCTTTGCAAAGGTTCAAAATAAGATGCATTATGCAGTTCATGGACATACAGCAGCAGAGTTGATTTACGAGCGAGCAGATGCAGATAAGTCCAACAGATAAGTGGGGGACAAAGACTGAATATGCGCGGCTTAGAAAATTCCTCTTAAAGGATGGCTATATAAGAATAGGTCCAGAAGTATTTATGCGTGTAGTACAGAATAGAAAGGCTTCAGAGAAGCATTACCGGAGAATTGATGAAGTCAAACCTAAAACAGGTGTTGTAAGATTATTAAGGCTTACAGAGAAGCAATATAATAATATTTATATGGTTACAGGAGAACCTGATTATCAAGAAAAAACAGTTGGTGTAAACTGCCATATAATGATATAATGAGCTTTTAAAAAACCAATTGTATTATTAAGGCCTATATATAGTATGATTGGCTGTATGAAATACAAGATGTAATACCTGAATGACCACCCCAAATGGTGCATCGTTCAACTACGATGCCGGAGAGATAATTCTTATAGCTTCTGACCGAGAAACATAAAGAGGGGAGCATTGTGTTGTAACTAGCAATGGCGGAATTTATATAGTTGTAAAATCAAGAAAAACGTATAAACCACTTACATCTCAATACGAGATACCGGATTCTAAAATTGATGATAAAATCGGATATGTTGTAGGTTTTCTCAACAAGGATCTAACGTGGGGAATACGATAAGGAGGAAAACAATATGAAAGAAAAAAAGGGGTTGGCAATCGCCGGAATGGTATTAGGAATATCATCTGTATTAGTTAGTTGCTGTGGTTGGCTGAGTATAGCATTAGCAATTATCGGACTTGGTTTGTCTGTAGCTTCTATTCTGATGAATCAGAACAAATCGTTTGCTATAACAGGAATTATAACATCCGGTTTTGCAATTTTAATATCAATAATTGTTTTTATTACAGGAGTTACAGCCGGCATGATGGATTCAATCAATAGTAGCAGTGAGACAGAAGAAGAAACAGAGGAAACAACAGAATCAACGGAAATTAGTGAAGAAGATTTTAAGGCACAAGCGATGGAGGTTTCATACGAAGACATATACAGATATCCAGAAACGTATAGAGATCAAATAATTAAGATTACCGTTAATGTAGAAGAATACGACACGCAGCTTTTTGGTTTGAGTTCGGTATATTATTAGTTACAATATATGGCAAAGGAAATGGAATGGCAACTCTAACAGAGGAGCAAAAGGACGAATTGGGGTTCACAACAGATAGCACAGAATCATTAATACCAGACGTATCAATGATATACGTTGAATTGAATTAGCCTGAATGATCCACCAAAATGGTGCATCGTTCAACCGTGAAATTTCATTTAAGGAGTATATAAGTACAACGAGAGGAACTGAGATATACAATCCTGAAGGACAAGTGCAAATATTTATTTCAAACGCAACAAAGGGACATGATATATCTATGATTAATGGGGTAAAACAGGAAGTTTTATATGATAGAAATACCCTTTTTTATGTCGTAAACAAAGTGTATAGAAAAGGGAAATGGTATATATTATTGGAGGAATTATGATGAATGAAAGTGAATACGAATACTGGTTTAGAAAAAGAATGGAAGATATACCACAACCTGTAGTGATAGGAAAAGCAAATTTAACGGAAGACGAAATTGAAAATGGTAGGAAACGACTGCTTCAATTGATAGAGGAAAGCAAACAGATAGAAAAATCAAAAAAGAAGGGCAGCAGGTCGACCCTAAGTACCTGAAGCCGGACAGCCCATTGCTGGGTATCAATGAACAGTATTGGACGTATATTATGACAAACATGCTGAAACAGGGATATATTGAGGGCACTACGGTGGAAAAAGCATGGGGCCTGAATGACCCACCCCAAATGGTGCATCGTTCAACGAATATCATACTATGTTAAGGTATAATATTTATCATAATGTTTGAGGTTATGATAAATATTTTGTATAGGAGAAAAGTGTATGAATTTTGCAAAGAAAAACTGCTTTTTTCATGCCTGGAGAAATCTGGGCTTTTTTATGCCCTTTTTTACGGAAGGAGGTATCGGCCGTGACTAACAGAATTATGGGTATTACTGTCGAGATCGGCGGAGATACCACCAAACTAGAAACAGCCCTTAAAAGTGTAAACTGAATATCGTATTTCATACGTCGAGAGCCGCCTTAAGCGCATCTATACTGGAATAACGCGGAGCAGAAGGATCCTTCATCATTTTTCTGCCTTCCTCAA
>ERZ1026856.157-NODE-157-length-48023-cov-13.568150_pt1 | contig 48023 bp, 42 predicted proteins | sample MGYA00380158_ERZ1026856 | MGnify/ENA primary metagenome ERZ1026856 (study PRJEB33269, sample SAMEA4719794) | human gut metagenome | biome: human-associated habitat; feature: organic feature; material: feces | place: Cameroon | collected 2013-10 ... | reverse complement strand
ATGGAGGTATCACGATGAAAGCAAACAAAGCAAAGATTATTGATCTGATGTGTGCCTTAATTGCAGCCCTAGCGAGATTGTGGAGGTGTAGGTGATAACAAGATTTTTTCCATGATCAATCCATTCACATTTAGATAGTTCTTCTATTTTGTATTGTTATCGCATAATCTGGAATCTTATTCTTTTTTTGTGTGCATGATTGGTGTATATTGGTTTGGTCAAATCAACCATGTGATCGAACATAGATTATAAGTCCATCAGGAAATCTTGCTTGAAACGGGTAAATTTTGAGGCATTAGGAACAACATCATCAAGGTTAATGGTTTCATCAAGAAGTGAAAGGAACTGGTATTTGTCGTTGTCGAATCTATTCTGGCAATCAGCAAAAAAATCTGCCAAAGTGAGTTGCTTATGTATTATTATATAGGTATATCCCTTTTAGGTGGATTGTTTTTAGTTTTTCGCAAACACCTAGAAGATATTAAGGAAGAAAGGAAAAGAGAAAATGAAAAAAAGAATGATGGCAGCCATAATCGGATTATGCATGATAACTCTGATGGGATGTGGCAGTAAAGAGGGAGAACTGGAAACAAATACCAAAGTAACAGAAAGCGAAGTAAAAGAGACAACGCAGAACAATACCAAGGAAAAGGATATGTCAGAGGTAACATTTGATTACACAACCCTTGATGATGGAACATTGTCTATTTGGTCATATAATGCAGAGAACGTCCCAGAAGTGTTTGAAATACCTGAGGAAATTGATGGACAAACTGTAAGTGAAATACGCGGAAGTTTATTTGCATCGGAGGATAAGATAAAAGAAGTTATCATTCCGGAAACAGTTACTTCGATTGGAAAAGAAACATTTCAATTAGCGACATCGATTGAAAAGATAGAAATAAGAGGAAATGTAGAAGAATTAGGCGATTACGCATTTTTTGCATGCAAAGGAATTAAGGAATTGAGATTTAATGAAGGGTTAAAATATATTGGAAAAAGTGCGATATCTAATAATGATAATCTTACAGATCTCTATTTACCTAGTACAGTAGAAGATGTTTCTGGAACTACAAATTTTGGCTCTCAATCAGACATTTTGAGAATCCATGTCCCTGCAGGATCTGCAGCAGAATCACTTGTAACAGATGCTGTGAAGGATGCGGATTGCAATATAGAAGTAATCGCAGAATAAGTAATATACATTAACCAGAGAAGAGGAAATGTATGGAAAATGTTGTGAATTTTGAGCAGACTAAGGATCATGCAAAAGAGATTATATATTTTAATGATGGGAGAATGGCAGCGAAAAATGAGTCGACGATATATGTTGTTATAAAAAATGTATTTATAATTTGTATTATTGCAATACTCGTTTTAAGTCTGCTATTTGGTGAATCAATTTTTTCAGAGATATCAATTCCTATGTGGGTATGCATCTTTATTGTTGTTGGATATTTGATAAAAAATGGTGGACATGAGAGAGTAGAATGTCCCGCACAATTACATTTTTATGAAGAATACAGAGATTAAATCTGTGACCTGTGAAATCGGGGAAGTGAGCGGTGTTGTGCCGGAATACCTGACAGATTGCTGGGGGTATGCAAGAAAGAAATCCGGGCTTTTGAAAGACTCAGAATTGAGAACAGAGATCATACCGGGCGTGACAGTATGTGAGGACTGTGGAAAGACATATTCCACAGTCCAATATGCCAAAATATGTCCGTATTGTGGCAGCAGTGCGACGTATCTTCTTGAAGGAAACGGATTCAGCATTAAGGAGATTGAAGGAGCGTAGAGAAAAAAATTGCAGAAATGATTGACATATATAGACTGCCGATATATTATATAGATAACCGATATATAGAATATCTATATATCAAATATGTAAATGTTGCAAAATGCATGCAGATGCATGGAACAAAGGAAAGAGAGGAACAATCTATGGCAGTCGACAGGTCACTGATTTCAGGAAGCATGACAATGCTTATTTTAAAGCTTTTATCTGAGAAGGATATGTATGGGTACGAGATGATCGATACATTGCGGCAGAAGTCCGAGAATGTATTTGAGTTAAAAGCAGGAACACTTTACCCGCTTTTACATGGACTCGAAGAGAAGAGACTCCTCACAGTATATGAGAAAGAATGCACTGGGAAAGTCCGCAAATATTACAGCATTACCAGAGAAGGAAAGCATCTGTTAAAGCAGAAGCAGGAAGAGTGGAAAGAATACCAGACCGCTGTGACCAATGTGTTGGCTATGGAGGTGTGACAGATGGAAGAATATTTGAATAATTTGTTAGACCAGATCCGTTGCAAAAAAGCACATGCGGCAATCCGTGAGGAATTAGAGAGCCATATATCCGATCAGATTGAAGATAATATGAAAGCCGGCATGACAAGAGAGGAAGCAGAGAAGGCGGCTGTCTGTGATATGGGAGACCCGGTGATTACCGGAATATCGCTGGATCAGATACACAGACCGAAGATGGCACGGCAGATGATCGTACTTATGGCAGTGATCATGTTTGCAGGAGTATTGATCCATTGGATGATGGGTGCACCAGTGGCATGTATGCAGACTATTTCAGGCTTTTGTCTGATGTTTTTTATCTGTCATCTGGATTATACAAGGATTGCAGCAATTGCAAAAGTGATCGCTGCAGGAATTATCCTGGTTGGTATTTATGCTTTATTTTTTGGAGTCAGGTTCGGTGGAAACATTTTTGTAGCCAGTCTGTTATGGTTTAGAATATCGATGTTTTCTTTTCTTATGTTGTATGTCCCGGTATACGGAGCAATTCTTTACTCTTATTATGGGGAAGGATATAAGGGACTGGTAAAAGCTGCGTTATGGGCAGTGCCGCCACTTTTTATCGCACTTATGATGTCGAGCCTCACGCTGTTTCTGATCCTGTCTGTATGCATGGTAAGTCTTCTGGTGCTGGCAGTTGTGAAGAAGTGGTTTCAGGTGAAGCAGAAGAGAGTGGTGATCGGAGCAGCAATCCTTGTATTGGCGATAACAGGTATTCTGCAGATTGCCAATGCACCTTATCAGATGGATAGGATCCGTAATTTCCTGGCAGGAGATGTCGAGTCAAATTATGTGACGAAAGTTTTAAAAAACTGTTTTTCAGGCAGTATCCTTATCGGGAAGGGCGTGGAGGAGCTAAAGACAACACTTCCGGATTATAACAACAGTTTTATTCTTGCTTATCTGACAGGAACTTATGGTTATATTATATGTGCTGCAGTCTGTGCAGTGCTGGTACTTTTAATAGTTGCAATTTTTTCAATCGTGTTCCGGCAGAAAAACCAGCTTGGCATGATGATGGGATTCGGAAGCGGAATGATCCTTTTTACCAATATAGCGATCAATCTGTTGGAGAATTTTGGGATTCTCCCAACTTCCCAGACATTTCTTCCCTTTTTCTCTAAGGGAGGAAGCTGTATGTACGTATGCTACATTTTAATGGGAGTTATCCTTAGTGTTTATCGATATAAAGATGTGTATTCAGTACATCTGCCAAAGCGAAAAGGCAGAGCCAGACTGCCAAAGGTACGTCTGATCATTGAGTAAGAAACAGGATATTGTAAATGGAATCCGATGCAGCCGGATATGATAATAAAATAATTATAAACCAGTAAAAAAATGATATGTCTTTGTCCATCAGACAGTTGACATATCATTTTTTTGTGAAACAATTGACGATTGTTGTGTTTTATATTTAAGAAATTAAGCTTCTGCTTTTGCTTTCTTTCCAAAAAGTTTTTTGAGGCAGCTTAATGCCACAAGAACACCAAGTACCATAAGAAGGATAGCAACCACAAACTGAAGTCCGTCTACAAGAAGTGTTGCATTACCACTCATGAAGCTGCCGACAAGTGCGATCGTTTTCTGAACTAGAGCAGTGAAAGTAACGGCTAACATTACAAACATTGGAATATAAAGTGTCCAGCCGGTACGGCCTGTTGTTTTTAAGAAAACAGCAAGAGCAATCAATACGAGGGCTGCAAGTAACTGGTTTGCTGATCCAAACAGCGGCCATACATTGCTGTATCCGCCAAGTGTTAATAAGTATCCGAAGAATAATGTGATCACAGTAGCAAAATATTTGTTGGTAAGCACACGCTGTACCGGAGTCATAGTTGCCGGATCAGTAGAATCTCCATAGAATAATTCCTGGAAGGACATACGTCCGATTCTGGCAACGGAGTCAAGTGATGTCAGTGCAAGTGCAGATACACACATAGTCATAAATACAGTTGCAACGGAGACAGGGACACTAAGTTTTTCAAGGAATCCTGCAACACCGGAAGAAAAGATAGAGAAAGGTGTTCCGTCCGGTTTTGTTCCGTTGACGGCAACGGCACCGACAACGACTAAGGATACGATACCAAGTAAGGATTCTACGACCATTGCACCGTAGCCAACCATTGGCATATCTTTTTCATTGCTGATCGTTTTTGAGGATGTTCCGGAAGATACAAGGCTGTGGAAACCGGAGACGGCACCGCAGGCGATCGTAACAAATAAAGTAGGGAACAAGCTGCTTCCGCCTACATTAAATCCGCTGAATGCATTTAACTGCATGGTCGGATGTGCAACAACGACACCGACAACTGCACCGATGATCATACCAAGCAACATGAAAGTTGTCATATAGTCTCTAGGCTGCATTAAAAGCCACATTGGCATGACGGATGCAAGGAAAAGGTAAGCCATTACAATGTAGATCCAGGCTGTTTTTGTTGTGCAGATCGGGAACTTCATACCAACTGCAAACATCACAACTAAAAGAGCGATAGCAACAACTGCTTTTACAACTTCGTTCATTTTTCCAACATGCTTCTGGATAACACCGAAGATAACAGCTACAACGATGAACAGCATGGAAATGGAAGCAGCAGCAGAATTTGCATAAGAGGTTGCTTCTGTCATGCCCTCAACTCCGGTTCCGACGAATGTTCCGGCAACCATATCTGTAAATGCGGCGATAACCAATAAAGTAAATAACCAGCAGAATAACATGAAAAGCTTTCTTCCTGTTTTTCCAATGTATTTTTCAATGATCATACCCATTGATTTTCCTTCATTTTTAACAGAGGCATATAAAGCACCGAAATCCTGAACTGCACCGAAGAAAAGACCTCCGATGATCAGCCAGAGTAATACCGGAACCCAGCCAAAAACAGATGCAAGGATTGGACCGGTGACAGGACCTGCACCAGCAATGGAAGAAAACTGATGTGAGAATACGGTAAATTTGGAGGAGGGAACATAATCTTCGCCATCCTCATGTGTGTAAGCAGGGGTTTTTGCATTTGGGTCGATTCCCCATTTCTTTGCAAGCCAGCGTCCGTAGAAGAGGTAGCCAGCGCCAAGTGCAACGATACCGATCAAAACAATAACTAAACCATTCATAACTTTTTTCCGCCTTAAGGCGGCTCCTTTCTGAAAATGTATTTTTTTCTGGGAACAAAATACATTGTGCAAAGTGGAAACAATGGGATTCACATCCTGCGCACAGTCTGCTGGCAAAAAAAAACCTTCATCTTTAGATATATTCATATCTCAAAGACGAAGGCTTAAGCTTCCGCGTTACCACTTTGTTTGCCGTAAAATACGACCTCTCTGTCTTATCTTTGTGGGCAGATGCCTACAACAATAAGCTTCTAAATAACGGTAGAATACCGGTGACACTTACTATCAAAATTCAGTGCACTGCTCGCAGAGGATAGTTCCTGAAGCTGTATACTGCCTTACACCAGCCGGCAGCTCTCTGTGATACAGATTTCTCAGATAACATTGTTCTGTTCGTTGCATTTTGTTCTCTGTTTGAATAACAAAATAGCACTATGATGTGGTAAAGTCAATAGTCGATTTTTAATCTGTTTTATTGATTTATTTTAACCGTTACTGTTCACTCGTACCTCGTTCCAGTAACGATTCGCAGACTCATTTTAAGTTTTTGCTTCGCAAAAGGAGTCTGCTCACTCCTGAATCACTTTCTTACGCAGCAAAACAGCAAGTGTTTTACTGCTGATTGAATAGTAACTTTTATTCTGCATTTAAAGAACTCATATAGTCTGTAACGGAATCAAGATTTGCATAAATGGTTTCCATAGGTTTGCCTGCTTCATAAGCACTGTATCCGGAGTAACCGGCCCAGCCGATGATACCAACAGCGACAAGGCAGCCAGCGACATAACCGGCGATACGCATTCTCTTTTCCTTTGCCATGATTTTTTTACGATTCTTTTTTTCTTCTTTATAACGGTCTACTTTTGCCTGACTCATAATCAATCTCCTAACTTCTTAAACTTTCTTCACTATACTGCATTTTACTGGAAAAATCAATGAAATTTGGTAGAAACAGAAATGAACTTTATGACAAAAATATATCGCAGTCATAAAATATTCGAATAACAGTCGGGATGTTATTTCTTGCACTTTATACGAAAATTGGATAGAATAGTACTGTTCGGATCGTACATGGGCATTTTACTGTAAAGGTACGAAAGAATGAGATTTTCAAATGTGCAAAATGATAGAAAGATGGGGATAGAAAAAGATGAGTCTTGCGGACAAGATTTTTGTAGATATGTGTAAGGATATTTTAGAGAACGGGACAAGCACAGAGGGTGAGAAAGTCCGCCCACACTGGGAGGATGGAACGAGTGCCTACACGATCAAAAAATTCGGTGTGGTCAACCGTTACGATCTCTCAAAAGAGTTTCCGGCAATTACATTAAGAAAAACTGCCATCAAAACATGTACGGAAGAGATGCTTTGGATCTGGCAGAGAAAATCAAATAACATCCATGATTTAAACAGTACCGTATGGGATGAATGGGCAGACGAAGATGGTTCCATTGGAAAAGCATATGGATACCAGTTAGGAGTAAAACATCAGTATAAAGAAGGTATGATGGATCAGGTTGACCGCGTGATTTATGATCTGAAAAATAATCCGTTCAGCCGCCGCATTATGACAAATATTTATGTGCACCAGGATCTTCATGAAATGAATTTATATCCGTGTGCCTACAGTATGACATTTAATGTGACACACAAAGAGGGAGATGAAAAGCTGACTCTGAATGCTATCCTGAATCAGCGTTCCCAGGATGTGTTAGCGGCAAATAACTGGAATGTGTGTCAGTATGCGGTATTAATGCATATGCTGGCGCAAGTGTGTGATATGCAGGTCGGCGAGCTGGTACATGTGATTGCGGATGCGCACATTTATGACCGTCATATTCCGATTATTAAGGAACTGATCGAGAGAGAGCAGCACCCGGCACCAAAATTCACATTAAACCCGGAGATCAAAGATTTTTATCAGTTTACAACAAAGGATATTACCATTGAGGATTATGTGACGGGACCACAGATCAAAAATATTCCAATCGCAGTGTAGAAGGCAAAACCTGCACAGCAGACATTTTGCTTCGAAAAACAAGGAGGATTTATGAATTTAATCGCAGCTGTAGATAAAAACTGGGCAATCGGATGTAAGAATAAACTGCTGGTGAGCATTCCAGCAGACATGAAGTTTTTCCGTGAGACGACAACCGGGAAAGTGGTCGTCATGGGAAGAAAAACGTTGGAGAGTTTTCCAAACGGACAGCCTCTCAAAAAAAGAGTGAACATCGTGCTGACGCATGATAAAAATTTTAAGGCGGGAGATGCCATTATCGTTCATTCGATGGAAGAATTGCGGGAAGAGTTAAAGAAATATCCAAGTGAGGATATTTATGTGATCGGTGGAGAGACCATTTATAAACAGCTTCTCGATGACTGTGATGTGGCGCATATCACAAAGATTGACTATGCGTTTGAGGCAGATGCGTATTTCCCAAATCTCGATGAGATGCCGGAGTGGAAAATCACGCAGGACAGTGAGGAACAGACTTATTTTGATCTGGAATATTATTTTTACAAATACGAGAAAATTAAATAATATCAATAAAGTTGTTAAAATATATCATACCAAAAAGATGAAAATTGATTTATAATTGCTAAAACCCAGACAGAGAGACTGCTGGGTTTTACCTTTACTTGAATGAGGAGTTTCCAGATAGGAAAAAGAAAAAATGGAAAATTTTATATACAGTATCAACGTGACAATGCCTATTTTTCTTGTGATGGTCATTGGTTATATTTTAAAACAGATCGGAATGTTAAATGATAACTTTGTCACAGTGGCAAATAAGTTCAATTTCAAGGTCACGCTTCCGTTTATGCTGTTTAAGGACATTGCAGGCGTTGATATTAAAGCAGTATTTGATATTAAATATGTGCTTTTCTGTGCGATCGTGAGTACCATCTGTTTCTGGGTGGTATGGGGTACAGCAAAGCTTCTGGTGCGGGACAAAACGATCCGCGGGGCATTTGTACAGTCGTCTTTCCGCGGAAGTGCGGCGGTTATGGGGCTGGCTTTTATCCAGAATATCTACGGTTCCTCTGCAATGGGACCGCTGATGATCGTCAGTGCAGTGCCACTCTATAATATTTTTTCTGTGATCGTGCTGACATTTGAGGCAAATGACAGCATAGGGATTGATAAGAAAGCAAAGATCCGACAGGCGGGAATTAATATATGTAAGAATCCGATCATTTTAAGTATTCTGGCAGGACTGATCGTGGGACTGCTTGGGATTCAGTTCCCTACGCTGGTGAATAAGACGGTCAGCAACGTGGCGCAGATGGCAACCCCACTGGCACTGATCACGATCGGAGCAGGATTTGAGGGAAGAAAAGCGCTGGCGAAGATCGCACCGACCATGGCGGCTTCTACGATCAAACTGGTGCTTCAGCCACTTATTTTTCTGCCGGTTGCTGCTTGGATGGGATTTTCCGGGGAAAAGATGATCGCAATTCTGATCATGCTGGCATCCCCGACCACGCCGAGCTGTTATATCATGGCAAAGAGCATGAACAATGATGAAGTGCTGACGGCGAGCGTTATTGTAACAACGACATTGATGGCGGCGTTTACGTTGACCGGATGGATTTTTTTGCTCAAAACATTAGGTTATATCGGTTAGTCAGAGGAAAAAAGATACACAGTCAGCAGAAAGTATCATTTTATGAAAGCACAGATTATTTTGAAGTATAAATGGAAAGGGTAAGACAGAAAGATGGATATTACAGGTAGAAAATTATTTGTAAAGGCGTTACAGGAAGAGGGTGTCGATACGATTTTCGGTTATCCGGGTGGAACGGTAACAGACCTTTTTGATGAATTATATAAACAGGATGAGATTGAAGTTGTCTTACCAAGACATGAGCAGGGACTTTTACATGAGGCAGAGGGATATGCAAAATCTACCGGAAAAGTAGGTGTCTGTCTGGTGACCAGCGGGCCTGGGGCAACGAATATTATGACAGGACTTGCAGATGCACATTACGATAATATTCCGCTTGTCTGTTTCACAGGTCAGGTGCCGTTGAATCTGATCGGAAACGATGCTTTTCAGGAAGTTGACATTGTCGGAATGACAAGAAGTATCACAAAGTATGGCGTGACGGTCAGAGACCGCAAGGATTTAGGAAAGATCATTAAGATGGCCTTTCACATTGCAAGCACCGGAAAACCGGGACCGGTCTTAATTGATCTTCCAAAGGATATCCAGACGGCGAGCGGACCGGCAGAATATCCGGACAGCGTGCAGATCCGGGGATACAAACCGAATGAGAGCGTGCATATCGGGCAGCTGAAAAAAGCATACAAACTGTTGAAGTCAGCAAAAAAACCATTGATCCTGGCTGGCGGCGGTGTCAATATTGCAAAAGCAAATGAGTTGTTGAAAGAATTTGCAGAGAAAATGAACGTTCCAGTTGTGACGACCATTATGGGAAAGGGTGCGATTGCCACAACGCATCCGCTTTATATCGGAAATACGGGGATGCATGGAAAATATGCAAGCAATAAAGCAGTCAGCGAGTGTGATGTTTTATTTTCCATCGGAACAAGATTTAACGACCGTATTACCGGAGATCTGAATGAATTTGCACCAAAAGCAAAAATTGTACATATTGACGTGGACACTGCTTCCATTTCCAGAAATGTTGTGGTAGACGTTCCAATCGTATCGGATGCAAAACTTGCCCTAGAAAAATTGCTGGAATGGGCAGAACCAAAGGATACGGCTGCATGGCAGGAGAGAATTAAGGCATGGGATGAAAAGAATCCACTTGAGATGCGCAGAGACCGCGGCATGACGCCACAGATGATCATGGAACACATCAACCATACGTTTGACGAGGCGGTTTTTGTCACGGATGTAGGACAGAACCAGATGTGGGCAACGCAGTATCTGGATATTGACGAAAAACGCCAGATGATCACTTCCGGCGGGCTTGGAACAATGGGATTCGGTTTTCCTGCGGCGATCGGTGCAAAGATTGGAAACAGGGATACGGAGGTAGTCTGTGTCACCGGTGATGGCGGTTTTCAGATGAACATTCAGGAGATGGCAACAGCGATCGTGCAGGGGACACCGGTTATCATCTGCCTGCTCAATAACCAGTATCTTGGCATGGTTCGCCAGATGCAGCAGCTTTTTTATGGCAAACGCTATTCTGCAGTATGCTTAAGAAAGAGAAGAAGCTGTCCGGCAAACTGCAAGGGACCAAATGAAGCATGCCCTCCATATACACCGGATTTTGTTGCACTTGCAGAAAGCTATGGTGCGCATGGCATCCGTGTAGAGCGGGAAGAAGACATTCAGGCAGCTTTGGATAAAGCGAGAACTTACAAAGATGCACCGACAGTCATTGAATTTCTGATCTCATCGGATGAGATCGTGCTTCCGATGGTAAAGGGCGGAAATCCGATGAGCGAGATGATTTTGAAATAGGCGGATACAGATATGGTGAGAGAGGAAAATATCATGAAAGACAGATGGATTGCACTATATGTAGAAAATCAGGTTGGTGTTCTGGCAAAGGTTTCCGGTCTTTTTTCCGGAAAGTCTTACAATTTACAGAGTTTGACCGTTGGAACGACAGAGGACGAGACGGTTTCCCGTATGACCATCTGCGTTACCAGCGATGACATCACGTTTGAACAGATTAAAAAGCAGCTAAACCGTATGGTGGAAGTGATCAAAGTCATTGATCTGACAGATGTGCCGATTCATATGAAAGAGATTCTGTTTGCAAAGGTTCTCCGCGTGAATGCCGCGGAAAAAGAAGAAGTATTCCAGATCGCACAGGTGTTTAATGTGCAGGTGGTCGATATCGGAAATGACAGTGTCCTGTTGGAATGCAAACTGACTGCCCATAGAAATAATGAGCTGATCGCACTGTTAAAATCGAAATTTAAGATGATTGAGGTAGTGCGCGGCGGAGCGGTGGCAATTGAATCCATCAGCACAAGCTGTAGATAATAGGAATCATGTTACTGGAACGAGATACGAGTGAACAGTAATGTAATCATAAAATTTTTCGAAAATTATAGCAAAAGTAATGTACAACTTAAATACCCTGTGATATAATAAAAATGTTTTGAAATGTAGTTTTAAAAACTACATTGGAAAATGTATATATAAGAATATGAAGTCATAAAGCTATTTTGCAGATGACAGTAGTAAATAAACGAGGTATTTATGATGCAGAAAAAAGTACAGATCATCAGTGATGGTTCCCTGGATCTCTCACAGGAACTCACAAAGGAAAAAGATATTGAGGTTGTTCCATTTTACGTGTCCTTTGACAGTGAAACGTATCAGAAGGAAATGGTAGAAGTCGGTGTCAGGGAATTCTATCAGGAGATGGTGGATCACCCGACCGTTTTCCCTAAGACATCCATGCCATCCGTGCATGATTATTATGAGGTGTTCGAGAAATATGCGAAGGAGCAGCTGCCGGTAATCTGTATCTGTATCACCAGAAAATTCAGTGGCTCCCTGCAGTCTGCGACAACTGCAAAAGATATGATATTAGAGGAATACCCGGATGCACAGATCACGGTCATTGACTCTACGGTCAATACTGTGCTGCAGGGTTTATATGTATTAGAGGCATGCAGACTGCGCGATATGGGCTTAGAGTATCAGCAGATTGTAGATGCGTTACTGCCGATCCGTGAGACAGGAAGAATTTTTTTCACGATCGGGAGTATTGACTATTTAAAACATGGCGGAAGGATTGGAAAATTAGCCGGAATTGCAGCCAGTGCATTAAAAATCAAACCTCTGATCACGTTAAAAGAAGGTGAAATCTTTAATTCCGGCATTACAAGGAATCGTCTCAAATCCATGAAAAAAGTTGTGGATATGACAAGGGAATATTTAGATGAAGTCAATGCAAAACCTGGAGAGTACAGCTTCTGTATCGGTTATGGATATGATTATAACGAAGCACTGGAGTTTCGAGAGATGTTAAAGGATCTGGTCAAAGAACGTCTTGGAATTGATGAGATTGGTATTTACCAGATCGGTGCAACCATTGGAGTGCACACAGGACCATATCCGATCGGGATCGGAATTATAAAGCATGCATTGACAGAGTAACGATGTAGGATATGAAAATAAAAGAATGACAATAAATCGTCCTGATATGATATGTACCCCTTTTACTGGACATCCAGTGAAAGGGGTACATATCAATTATCAGGGCGATTTTTAGTTCCTGCTTCCGGAACTAATGATAATATTTTAAGAATAATCCCACAAGATTTCCTGTTAAGTTCACACCGAGGAAAGTAAGCGTTTCGGAAAGAGCGTACATGGTTGCGGTCATATCTTCAAAGTTTGCATTATTTCCCATGTGCCCAATGCGGATCACTTTGCCGGAAAGATCGTCAAAAGATCCGGCAAGCATGATATTGTGCTCTTTTTTCATGCGGGAAAGAATTGCATCGCAGGTGGTCTCTGCCGGAATGTCAAACACAGTGACGGTATCGGAGAAACCGCTTTCCAAGTGAAGCTTTAAACCGGCTTCTGTCAAAGCGCGTCTGGCTGCTTCGGCGATACGGTGTGTGCGTTCTTCTAATTCTGGATCGGAAGCGATATTGTCAAAAGCAGCACGTAAGCCGTAAATATCGCTGATCGGCATGGTATAAGGAAACCATTTTTTCTCGTAATATCCCTCAAAAGCCAGAAGGCTTGCATAGAAGGAACGGATCGGAGTCTTACGCTCATGCATGGCATCTTTCACAGCATCACTTATGGTGACAAAAGTAAGTCCCGGAGGTGCGGAAACCGCTTTCTGGGAACCGCCGCACAGAAGGTCAATCTGGAACTTGTCCACATCCATATGATTTCCGAACATTCCGGAAACAGAATCTACAACGGTCAGAATGCCGTATTCTTTTAAAAGTGGACAGATTTTCTCTACCGGATTGAGCATACCGCTTGGAGTGTCACAGTGAACAACGGTTGCATACTTATAATCATGATGTTCTTTTAAATAAGAAGAAAGAGCGTCCGGGTCAATAGCATTCAGTCGGTCGGCATGATAAAATTCCGGCACACCGCCGTACATGGATACAAAGTCGGCAAAGCCTTCGCCGTACACGCCGTTCTCAATGACGAGCACTTTATCTCCCGGTTCCGTGAGGGAGGCGCAGGCAGCCTCCAAACCTAAAATTCCTTCTCCATCCAAAATGAGAGTTTCGTTTTTCGTGCCGAGCAGGGAGCTGATCAGTTCGCAGGTATCTTTATAAAATTCTACGAAATCCTCATCCAGATCAGGATTGGTACATACGAGGCTTCTTGCCATACGCACATTTTCTTTTACCTGGGTTGGCCCAGGAGTCATGACTTTATACATAATTACTTCCTTCTTTATCATAGATTGTTTTGTAAATGAGATTGGTGTTACACAGCTTATAACATTTTATTTACGATTTTCTGAAGCTGTCCGACGATTAAAAGAACGATGACAGCAGCAACACCGATCTGGACAAGGTTTCCAGGAATGGAAGTAACCGGTGCAATCCAGTTTCCGTAAATGATACCCTCTGCAATGTAGTAACCAACGACTTTGATCACGCATGCAACTGCGATCGCAAGTGTGTTCCAGCCAAAACCGTGATGTTTTTCTGTGATGGCACCTACGGCATATCCCATCAGACCGACAATGATCAGTGTGAATGGAGCCCATGCGGTCCAGCCGGAGAGCAGATCGAAGAGTCCCATGCCGACTCCGCCGGCGATCGCACCACTTTTCTTACCAAAAATAATGGCGCAGATAAAAAGAGGTACGTTTCCGAGATGGATCAATCCGCCGTTTGCAGTGATTGGAAGTCTTATATTAATAAATGCAGTGAATACGTAGGTCAGGGCAATAAAAAGAGCCGTGATCGTGATAAAACGGATGTTTGATAAAGATTTTGAATCAGCAGTCTGTGCTGTAGTGGTAGTTGATGTTTTCATAAATAAAATTCTCCTTTTTATGGTTTGTATTTGTCTCAATTCCCAGGATTGTTGTTGGGATTACTATATACAAAAACTGTCATGAATTAAAAATCCAGTTTAAAACAAATTGACCATGCCAGTTTTAAATATATAATAATATTGACAAAACAATACTATATGTTGTATAGTATTAAACAAGAAATAATATTACAAATAAAATAACAAGGAGTGAGTACATGGTATTTAATACAGGCGCAGCCCTTTTGGATGCGATTGTTCTTGCTGTCGTGTCGAAGGAGGAAGAAGGAACCTACGGATATAAGATCACGCAGGATGTGCGGAAGGCAATTGAAGTTTCAGAGTCCACACTGTATCCGGTTTTGCGTAGACTGCAAAAGGATGGATACCTGATCGTGTATGACCGGGAATGCGGAGGAAGAAACCGGAGATATTACCAGATTACGGAGACCGGCGGAGAAAAGCTGGCAGAATACCGCAGCGAATGGGAATCGTATTCTTCGAAAATATCAGAACTATTTTCAGGAGAGGAGTCAGAAGAATGAATAAAGAAGAATTTTTAAAACGTCTGGAGCAGTTGCTTTCGGATATTTCAGAGGAAGAGAGAGCGGATGCACTTGCCTTTTACAGAAGTTATTTTGAGGATGCCGGAATTGGAAATGAGGCATCGATTTTAGAGGAACTGGAGTCGCCGGAGAAGGTGGCGGAAGTGATCAAGAAAGATCTTGGGGTGAGTGAAGCGGCTGATACGGAAACACCTGAGGCGGATGCGCACAGCGAAAAAAATGAGACTCATACAGAAGGAACATCTGGGGATGGTCAGAATGACAAAACACGAACGAATGATCCATATATGAACAGTTTATATGGACGCAGTGCTTATGGTTCAGGCAATTATGATCAGAAAAATACTGCTTATACCGGCGGAACTTATGCCAGTCAGAATACATCCGGACAGATCGATATAGAGAATCTGAAAAAGGAAAATCAGAAGAATAAAACAGAAAAAACAGTTTTATGGGTGATTCTCGCAGTTTTGACAAGCCCGATCTGGATCACGGTTGCAGCGGTTTTGGTGGCGATCCTTGTAGCAATTTTAGCGTGTGTGTTTGCAGTGGCAGTCAGTATTGTTGCAGTGATGGCGGCGTTAGTGATCACTGGATTTGTATTGGCCGGCGTTGGTATTGGATATCTTTTCACAAAAGGTGTTGCAGTAGGTCTTGGACTGTTAGGCGGTGGACTTTTGGTTCTTGCGCTTGGAGTACTTGCAGTGTGGCTTGTGGTATGGTGCTTCGGCTGGTTTGCCCCATGGGCTGTAAAAGGCATTGTAAAACTCTGCAAAAAGCCATTTGAGAAGAGAAAGGAGCGTGAGGCGTAATGAAGAAATTTACAAAAATCATATTAATCATTACGGGAATTTTAGCCGCACTCGGAATTATTTTCTGCGGTATCGCCGCAGTGATGGGAGCCGGATGGTCAACTATCCACCGGAAAGCACTTGCCGGAGAATTTGATTTTGGTAACTGGCATATTGGCAATGGAGTTTATTATGCTTATGATCAGGGACATGGCAGCTGGGATCATTTTTGGGATGATGATTATGATGATTGGGATGATGACGATGATGATTGGAACGACGAAGATGATGACGATTGGGACGAAGATGATGACGACGATCTGGATGATGAGATTATGGATGATAATAGGGCGGTGGAGAGTTTTGGTTCCTGGATCCTGAATCTTACGGATATGAAGAGTGAACCGGCAGGAACAGAAAGCTGTATGATACCTTATCCGGCATCAGAAGCTGCTTCCCTGAAACTGGAACTGGATGTGGTAAATGAACTTATTTTTGAAGTGTCGGATTCGGCGGATGAGATCAGTATTAAAATGGAAGATGGGTATCAGGATTATCTTTCTACAAAACAGAAGGATTCCGATCTGAAGGTATCCTATCACAGCGGACACCACCATTTTGAGAAAGGACCGACCTTTACTGTTGTTCTGCCAAGGCAGTGCGAGAATCTGACACTGGACATTGTAGTGGGAGTCGGAGATGTTTCCATGGAAAGCGAAGCGTTTACGGCAAGAAAAGTAAATGTGTCTGTCGGAGTGGGAGAAGTCTCTGTGAATCAGATCTCAGCCAGCGAGAAGGCTCTGTTTGAAGTTGGAACAGGAGATGTGTCGATTCTGAATGGTCAGTTCCCGAAAGTATCCATCGAAGCCGGAGTTGGAGATGCCGTGTTCAGCGGAAGCGTTTCAAACAAACTAGAAGTGGAGGCAGGAACCGGCGATGTCAATGTCTCTCTTACCGGAACAGAGAAAAGCTATGCATTTGATCTGTCTGCCGGACTTGGAGAAATTCGGTTGAACGGGCGGTCGAAAGGGGCTTTTGATGCGGAGTATGAGACCGGCAGCAACGGCGGAGCAGAAGTGGAGCTGACTGCAGGAGTGGGAGATATTTCTGTTTTGACGGAAAAATAATAAGAATGTTTCATGAACGCCCCTATACATATGGATAAAATTTGAAAAGGCTCAGATCGGTGTGTTGTACTTCTACAAAATCCGGTCTGAGTCTTTCTTCTCTTTGGTATGTCCTGCTTCTTTCCATACTTTGTCTTTTTAATCACAATATGATATGATGAACACGAAAGAAAAAACATACAAGAATTCGTATATTTTAATAGGAAGAACAGGAGCAAGGGAATGGGAAAAAGAACACGGATTGTTTTATATGCGCTGTCGCTTGTGACAATGCTTGCAATGGTGACACTGATTATTTTTTCGCATGGAAGACAGAGCGGTGCGCCGGCGAAAGATGCGCTGTCCGAGACGGATATCAGCAGCACGGAGGAACCGATCCAGATACCGGAAGCAGAAAAAACGGAGGAGGCAGACGGGCAGGATGAAATCCAAAACGACACAGAAGAGGAAGTAACAAACATAGCAGATGGAGAAAAGGACGAGCAGGCAGAAGCTGGGAATACCGAAGGAGACGGCAGTACGACACTGATTTTTGCTGGGGATGTACTGTTTGCCAACGCCTTTAAAAGCAACTATGATGCGGGCGGAATTGAAAAAGTGATCGAGCCGCAGCTACTGCAGGAACTGCAGGATGCAGATATTTTCATGGTGAATAATGAGTTCCCATTCAGTAACCGTGGAGAGCCGATGGAGGACAAACAGTTTACGTTTTGCTGTGATCCGAAATATGTGAAGGCTTTAAATGAGATGGGCGTGGATATTGTATCACTCGCCAACAATCACACCTTAGATTATGGAAGAGATGCGTTGTCCGATACATTTACGACACTGGACGGAGCCGGTATTCTGTATGCAGGAGCCGGAGAGACTAAAGAACGCGCATATGAATTGCAGATGATCGAGAAAAATGGAAAAAAATTCGGATTTCTTGCGGCATCCCGCGTGGTGCCGGAATCAAACTGGAAAGTGGAAGAGCGGACACCGGGAATGCTGACCGCTTATGATGATACAAAATTGGTACAGTTGATCAAAGAAGCCCGGAACGGATGTGATTTTCTGTCGGTCTATATCCACTGGGGCGTGGAATACGATGCGTATCCGCAGGACTATCAGACAAAGATTGCCACAGATTGTTTTAATGCAGGGGCAGATCTGATCCTTGGAGCACATACACACTGTTTACAGGGAATCTCCTATATCAGTGGGAAACCGGTCTTTTACAGCCTTGGAAACTTTGTGTTTGGACAGAACATTGATAAGACGGCTGCAGTGAAAGTACAGGTTTCGTCCGATGGAACCGTATCTTATGGATTACTTCCGGTTTATGCGGCAGGGGGCACAACAAAACTGATGGATACAAACAGTGCATCTGCGCTGTATCAGTATATGACACAGATTTCAGATGGCGTTACGATCGGTGCGGATGGAAAAATCAATTAAAGGGGAGAAGAACATGAAAAAGAAACTTATGGGAATGCCGAAGGTGGTTACGATACTCGTTGCGGTACTGATCGTAGCGATTTTTCTTGGAAGCATGGATGTGGCAGCGTTTTTCCTTGCCAATACAGTTTCACTTCCGGGTTATGGAAACAGCATGATCGCAGAGTTTATGGCAGGAGTGGTTGCATTTCTGCTTTTATGCCTGTTTGGTTATCTTGGAGTGCTGGGAGAAAAAGGAAAGGGATTTATCCATGGCCTTTATATTGGCGGATTCCTGACAGGATACTGTTGTCTGGAACTGGCGGCACAGCTTTATGTGCAGATGATGACACCGGATGCAAAAGTCGTATCTGCATTGGAAATCCTGTTTTTTGCTGCAACCATGTTTCTGATCGGATGGACGGAGGAACTTATTTTCCGCGGTGTGATCCTGAATCTGTTTCTGGAACGTTTTTCCAAAACAAAAAGAGGGATTCTCTGGGCGGTCATTCTCAGTGGTGTATTGTTCGGGGCGGTACATTTGACAAATATTTCACAGGGAGTGACTGTGACGAGTGCGATGATACAGGCAATCAACGGTGCATTTCTGGGTGTGATCTTTGGCGCGGTTTATGCCCGGTCAGGAAATATCTGGTTAGTGATCACTTTTCATGCACTGGTCGATTTCGCAAGTCTGATGGGCAGCGGAATTTTTGGAGTTGGAACAACTGTGGAACAGATCAACCAGATGTCTGCCGTTAATTTGATTGCCGTTCCTGTTTTACTGATTCCGTGCATTGTGCTGCTTCGTCCGAAAAAACTTCTGGAGATGGAGCAGGAGGAAAATCATATCGTGGTGTTTGATACATTTGAGGAGGCAGACCGAAATGCTGCTCTGTCGCTTGCACTCGGAATGATATCCATTTTGACTGGCTTTATGGGATATGGTCTTGGCATTGGGATCGCTGGACTGATCGGTGGCAGACTTTCGAGAAAGGTGCAGCCGGAGAAAAACGGAATGGCACTGGCAGGTATGATTTTATCAGGAATCGGCATGGCGGTATCGATCATTGGAATGATCGTGCTGTGTTTTGTCTATTCAAATCTGAATGGTCTCTCTGCCGTTATGATGATGAATGGTGTGAAGTGATTTTAAGACAAATAAGCTAAAACAAGTTTACATTTACTAAAAATAAGGTTATTATTTCAATAACCTTTTGAGAGAGCAGTAAAATATTTCAAAAATAGTAGGAAGAAGATAGGAGAATTGCGATGAGTTACATGGAAACCTACAGAGAATGGTGTACAAACCCATATTTTTCAGAGGAAACAAGAGCAGAATTAGAAGCAATCAGGGATAATGAGGCAGAGATTGAGGATCGTTTCTACCGTCAGCTTGAGTTTGGAACCGGGGGACTCCGCGGAGTGATCGGGGCAGGAACGAACCGTATGAACATCTACACCGTAAGACAGGCGACACAGGGACTTGCAAATTATATCATTTCCCAGAACGGACAGGAAAAAGGCGTTGCCATCGCCCACGATTCCAGAATTATGTCACCGGAATTTGCCGAGGAGGCAGCGCTCTGCCTGAATGCAAACGGAATCAGGGCTTATGTGTTTGACAGCCTTCGCCCGACACCGGAACTTTCCTTTGCAGTCCGTGAACTTGGCTGTGTTTCAGGAATTGTGATCACAGCGAGCCATAATCCAAGAGAATATAATGGATACAAAGTTTACTGGGAGGATGGTGCGCAGATCACACCGCCTCATGATAAAAATATCCTTGCAGAAGTAGCAAAAGTAACTTCTTTTACACAGGTTAAGACCATGACAAAAGAGGACGCTGTGAAAGCCGGACTTTTTGTGACAATCGGAAAAGAAATCGATGACCGTTACATGGAAGAACTGAAAAAACAGTCCATCCATCCGGAAATCATCAAAGAGATGGCAAAAGACATCAAGATTGTATACACACCGCTGCATGGAACCGGAAATCTCCCGGTGCGCCGTGTGTTAAAAGAACTTGGATTTGAAAATGTCTATGTTGTAAAAGAGCAGGAGCTTCCGGACGGAAACTTCCCGACCGTAGCATATCCAAACCCGGAATCTCCAAAGGCATTTGAGCTTGCCTTAAAACTTGCAAAAGAAGTGGATGCAGACATCGTGCTTGCGACAGATCCGGATGCAGACCGTCTTGGCGTATACTGCAAAGATACCAAGACCGGAGAGTATGTGACTTTCACTGGAAATATGTCCGGAATGCTCATCGCAGAATATATTTTAAGAGAGAAAACAGCAACCGGAACGATGCCGGAGAATCCTGCACTCGTGGAGACTATCGTTACAACGGACATGGCAAAAGCGATGGCGGCTTCCTACGGCGTGGCACTGATCGAGGTATTGACCGGATTTAAGTATATCGGAGAGCAGATCAAATGGTTTGAACAGAACCATTCCCACAACTATGTATTCGGTCTGGAGGAAAGTTATGGATGCCTTGCCGGAACATACGCAAGGGATAAGGATGCCTGCGTGGCAGTTATGATGCTGTGTGAAGTGGCTTCCTGGTGCAAAAAACATGGAAAAACATTATGGGATGCCATGATCGATCTGTATGAGAAATACGGTTACTACAGAGAGGGACTTTCCACGATGACCTTAAAAGGAATTGACGGAGCAGCCCAGATCCAGCAGATGATGAGCGATATGCGGAGCAATCCAAAGAAAACACTCGGTGGATTTGAAGTGCTCGCAGTCCGCGATTACAAAGAAGATACAAGAAAAGATTTAAAGACTGGGGAAGTGACAAAAACAGGACTTCCGACTTCCAATGTTTTATATTATGAACTTTCTGACAATGCATGGTGCTGTGTGCGCCCATCCGGAACAGAGCCTAAGATTAAATTCTACTATGGTGTCAAAGGCACTTCTTTGCAGGATGCAGAGGAAAAACTGGAAGCATTAAAAAAGGATCTTGTGGAAGAATAGAAAAATGAATATTTGCAGAAGTTGTGATTGCCTCTGAGAAAAAATAAATATATAATTTAGATTTAATATTTATACCAAAATAAAAAACAAGCATCAGAGACAGAGAAGGAGAATCACATGTTTGATGACAAATTTGTCTGGGGCGTGGCAAGCAGCGCATATCAGGTAGAGGGAACGGACCCGGATGATGGAAGAGGAAAGACGGTTTGGGACACTTTTACGGAGCAGGGACACATTTTTGAAAATCAGAATGCGTACACAAGCTGTGACCATATGCACCATTATAAAGATGACTATGCATTAATGAAAAATCTGGGGATCAAGGCATATCGTTTTTCGTTAAACTGGGCACGGATTCTGCCGGAGGGCACCGGACGCGTCAATGAAAAAGCAATTGCCATGTACCGTGACATGATCCTTACAATGAAGGAAAATGGCATTACTCCATATATTACCCTGTTTCACTGGGAGTTTCCACAGGCGTTGCAGGAAAAAGGCGGCTGGCTGAATGAGGAAGTGGTAGACTGGTTCGGGGAATATGCAAAAGTGGTGGCAGAAAATTTTTCGGATATCTGCGAGGATTTTATCACGATCAATGAGCCACAGTGTGTGGTAGGACTTGGGCATTTAAGCGGTGTCCATGCACCGGGATTGAAATTATCGGTTCCAGAGACCTTTCAGATTGCACATAATCTGTTGAAAGCGCATGGACAGGCAGTTATCAATTTAAGAAAATATGCAAAACAAAAAATCCAGATCGGCTTTGCACCTACCGGAGGAGTGGCTTATCCATACACGGACAGTGTAGAAGATATTGAGGCTGCCAGAAAAGTTTATTTTGGATTTTACAATCCGATGGATAACTGGACCTGGAATATCTCATGGTTTTCAGATCCGGTCTTTTTAGGTCATTATCCAAAAGAGGGACTGGAAAAGTTCAAAGAGTATCTGCCGGAAATCACAGAGGCAGATATGCAGCTGATTCATCAGCCACTGGACTTTATGGGACAGAATATATATAATGGCTATTACGTGCGTCAGGGCGCAGACGGTGAACCGGAATTTGTGGACCGGGAACCGGGATTCCCAAAGACGGCGTGCAACTGGCCGGTGACACCAAAAGCATTTTATTATGGAATTAAATTTTTGACGGAGCGGTATCCGCTTCCATTATATATTACAGAAAATGGTATGTCCTGCCATGACAATGTGAGTTTTGACGGCAGAGTGCATGACAATGACCGCATCACATTTCTGGATTCCTACATCGGAGCTATGCAGAGTGCATATGATGAGGGAGCCGATATCCGCGGTTATTTCCTGTGGACGTTTCTGGATAATTTTGAATGGTCTGAGGGGTACAAGGAACGTTTTGGCATGATTTATGTGGATTTTATGACACAGCGGAGAATTGTAAAAGATTCTGCATTTTGGTATCAGGATGTGATTAAGACAAATGGAGGCAATTTATCAATGAATCAGACCACGAAAGAAATTTTATTTTTAGATCCGGTATGTACACACAACATCTGGGGTGGTACGAGATTGAGAGAAGATTTTCATTATCCGGTCGCAGGTGATGATTTAGGGGAGTGCTGGGGAATTTCTGCACATCCAAATGGAGACGGAACTTTAAGAGACTGTGGATTCCGTGGAATGAAACTGTCCGAATTGTGGAAAAAACATCCGGAAGTTTTCGGAAATGTGGACAGTGACCGTTTCCCACTCCTGATCAAAATTATCGATGCGAAAGATGACCTGAGCATTCAGGTACACCCAAACGATGATTATGCAAAAGTCCATGAAAATGGTTCACTTGGAAAAACGGAGTGCTGGTACATTTTGGACTGTAAGGAAAATGCGATGATCGTCATCGGACATAATGCAAGGACAAAAGAGGAATTAAACCGGATGATCCATGAGGGAAAATGGAGCGAGTTTATCCGTGAAATCCCAATCAAAAAAGGCGATTTCCTTCAGATCGATCCGGGAACAGTTCATGCGATCAAAGGTGGAACGTTAATTTTAGAAACGCAGCAGAACAGTGATATTACCTACCGCGTTTATGATTATGACCGTCTCTCAAATGGAAAGCCGAGAGAGTTACATATCGACAAGAGCATTGACGTGATCACTGTGCCTGCAAAATCCGTTGCAGACAGCGTGAAATCGGTGGCAGACCTTCCGGTCAATACGTTAAATGAACTGTATGCATGCAAATATTATCATATCTATAAAATAGAAGTATCAGGTAAAATGACTTTTGAGCAGAATGCGCCTTTTATGAATATGACAGTTACGGAAGGCAATGGAATCGTCAACGGTCAGCCGGTGAAAAAAGGAGATCATTTCATTCTTCCAAATGGCTTCGGAAACGTGGAATTGCAGGGCAGCATGCAGATCATTGCCTCCACGATATAAACCAAAAACCGTTAATTTTTACGGCGTGCACTGCAGGGGAGAAGCATGTAGATCAAAATTCCCCAGAGAGGAAATACACAGATGAATCAGGAAGAAAGACGAGAGAAACGAAAAAAAGATACACAGAGTGCAATCATAGTTGTGGCAGTATTTTTTGTAGTACTTGCCGTTTTGATCGGAGGAATTGTGTTTGCAGTCCATAAATTTGTAAAACCGGGAGTGAATAAACCGGAAAAGAATACCGAGAGCGTGACAACAGAAGCGACCGAGGAACCGGAGACAACTCCGGTAACTGAAGTCAGCGATCCGTTGATGGATCAGGCAATGCAGATTGCTGCCGGCATGACCTTAGAGCAGAAAGTAGCGCAGATGTTCATGATCACACCGGACGCACTGACCGGAGTGGACGGAGCAACGATGGCAGGAGATTCCACAAAGGCAGCCTACACGCAGTATCCGGTAGGTGGTCTGATTTATATGGCAAAGAACTTGACCGGAACCGACCAGACAACACAGATGCTTACCAATATGAAGAGCTACAGTCAGGAAATAGTAGGAATTCCAGTGTTCCTCGGTGTGGATGAGGAAGGTGGAACTGTAGCAAGGATTGCATCCAACAGTGCTTTTGGAGTGACAGATGTTGGAAATATGAGTGATGTAGGAGCGACCGGGGATTCCCAGAATGCATACAATGCAGGAAGTACGATCGGAACATATCTGAACACACTTGGTTTTAATATGGATTTTGCTCCGGTTGCGGATGTGCTGACGAATCCGGATAACACCGTGATCAAAGACCGGTCATTTGGTTCAGACAGCCAGCTTGTGGCAGACATGGTTTGTGCCGAGATGCAGGGACTGAACGAACACCAGATATTAAGCGTGGTAAAACATTTTCCGGGACAGGGAGCTACCGCAGGAGATTCCCACGACGGAGCAGTTTCTACAGATAAATCGTTAGATGATTTGCTGGCAAATGAGCTTGTTCCATTCCAGCAGGCAGTGAATAGCGGAGCATCTTTTGTGATGGTAGGACATATTTCGGCACCTGCTGTTACCGGAGATGATACACCGGCTTCACTTTCTTCTGTCATGGTGACAGATGTGCTTCGCAACCAGCTTGGGTTCCACGGTGTTGTGATCACAGATGCGATGAATATGGGCGCAATTACAGGAACATACAGCTCTGCTGACGCAGCAGTAGCAGCGATTCAGGCAGGTGTAGATATGATCTTAATGCCGGAGGATTTCCAGAGTGCATATCAGGGTGTGATGGATGCAGTGACTGGTGGAACGATCACAGAGGATCGTATCAATGAATCTGTTGCAAGGATCATCAAAGTGAAACTTACAATGTAGCATAATATGCAGCAGAATAAAAAGAAAAATTGATAAAATATCGCAATCAACTTTGATTTTATCGCTTTACTTTTTGAAATTGTTATGTTATTCTGTGACTATGGTGCGGTAAGTGTACCATAGAAATATTTTTTGGAGGTACTTTTCAATGAACAAAGGTACAGTAAAGTGGTTTAACAACCAAAAAGGATACGGATTCATCTCCGATGAACAGGGAAATGATGTATTCGTTCACTACTCAGGTCTTAATATGGAAGGTTTTAAATCCTTAGAAGAGGGCGCTGCAGTAGAATTTGAAGTTGTTGAAGGCGCAAAAGGACCACAGGCAACAAACGTAACAGTAGTAAGATAATTTCATTATTGCTTGTTACTACAGTCTAAATCAGTAGTTTCATGTACCTTTTTCTTTATTAAATAGAACTTGTTTTATTTTTCTAGATTAAGATATTGCAAACAATGGATTTGAAAAAGAGTGTCGGTTTTTCCGGCACTCTTTTTTGCATACATATTTTGAAAATTCCTTGACTTTCCCTATTCACCCCCTTACAATAAACCTATCTTTTTTATCAAATCAAAGTTACAAAACATACTAACATAACAAAAATCCATCACCACATCGGTGAACCATTCAGCAGGAGAAAATGACAGGTACAGATTTAGAACAGTAACCCCAAAAATCCATGCAAACAGTCTTGAAGAATCTTGAGGGGTTCTATATAATAAACATAGATCATTCGGAAAGCCTGTTTGTATACTAGAAAAACAGGAGATAAAATGACATTAGAGGAAAAGAAAGAACAGGTCAGAAATTTCAGACCTATCGATGATACATTTTTTGAAGTACTGGCAGATGACGTTGGTGTGTGTCAGGAAATGCTGCGTATTATCCTAGAAGATGAGAAACTCATTGTAAAAGACGTTATCGTGCAGAGCAGTGAGAGAAACCTGTATGGGCGATCTGTTCGTCTGGATGCACTCTGTATCCTCGGAAATGGAAAAAAGTGTAACGTGGAAGTGCAGCGTTCTAACAAGGATCACCATTTAAAAAGAGTGCGGTTTAATGCATCGGTCATCACGGTGCGGGACTCGCAGACGGATGAGAAATTTGAAAAGACGATCAATTTGATCGTTGTGTATATTTCCGAGTTCGATATCTTTAAACGTGGCAGGGTGATCTATCACGTGGACAGCGTGATCCGGGAAACACAGGAAAAAGTAGATGACGGATTGGAACGTGTATTTGTTAATACTGCAGTAAAAGACGGAACAACTATTTCAGAATACATGGACTGTTTTCTGCAAAAAGAGATAGACAATGCCAAATTTCCAAAATTAACCAACCGTGTGCACTATCTGAAACATGAAGAGGGAGGCGTAAACGCAGTGTGTGAAATAATGAGAAAATATTCAGAAGAAGTCGCAGAAAAAGCATATCAGCAAGGCGAGGAAGCCGGCAAAGAAATCGGTCAACGCCAGGCAAACATTGCCGCCATCAAAAACATGATCATCCGCTTTCAGGCAACAAAGGAAGTCATTCTGGAAGATTACACTGAGTCCGAATACAACACCGCTATCGCCGAACTCCAGTCCGAATCCAGATAACAGAAAAACATAAGGAATCATGACAAAGAAACCATTTTTTAAAGGATGGTTTCTTTTTTTTAAGTTCATTTAAGGTTCGCCTGATAAGATATGCGCAAAGGAAAGGAGACACTTATGGCAGATCAGATGATATTTAAAAGGTGTGAGATCAAATATATGTTGGATATCACGCAGGCGGAACTGTTAAAAAATCAAATGAAACAGTACATGACCGCAGACGAGCATGGAGTGAGTACAATATGCAGTCTCTACTTTGATACACCGGACTATCTGCTGATCCAAAGATCAATGGAACACCCGGTTTATAAAGAAAAACTGAGATTGAGAAGTTACGGCACGGCAGACAAAGATACGACCATTTTTGTGGAACTGAAAAAGAAGTATGAGTCCGTTGTATACAAAAGAAGAATTGCAATGACGGAGGACGAGGCAGAACGTTACCTGCTTTTTCATGAAAAAGTAAAAGACACACAGATCACCAGAGAAATCGATTACTGTCTGAAAAATTATAAAAAGCTGGCTCCGGCAGTGATGCTTTCCTATGAGAGAGAAGCTTTTTATGCGAAGGACGATCACGAGTTCCGGATCACGTTTGATCAGAACATTCTCTGGAGAAATTACGACCTTTCTCTCTGTAAAGGAATTTACGGGGAAGCAATTTTAGATAAAAATAAAGTGCTTATGGAAGTGAAAACGGCGGGAGCAATACCGCTCTGGATGGTTCATTTTCTGACAGAAAACCAGATTTATAAAACGTCATTTTCCAAATATGCGACCGCCTACCGCACGATTTATGAGAGAGAGCAGAGAAGCTGTCCACCGGAAAATTTCTTTGTGTTTACCGGAGATGAGGTTGTGCAGCAGGCAATAAAATGTTAAAAAAGAAATGGAGAAATTAATATGTTAAACAATTTATTTACAGGAATTTTTGATACAGCAGGTGCGGCGGTGATTTCCGTGCCGGATTTTTTACTCTGTATTGTGGTGTCACTGGTGATCGGGGCATTCATCACAAGGGTTTACACTTATAAAAGCCGCTATACGACAAGCTTTGCAGTGACACTCGCAATGCTCCCGGCGATCGTTTGCATTGTCATTATGATGGTAAATGGAAATGTAGGTGCCGGAGTGGCTGTGGCAGGAGCATTTTCGCTTGTACGTTTCCGTTCTGTGCCGGGAACTGCAAAAGAGATCGGAACCATTTTTCTTGCAATGGCGGCAGGACTGATCGCAGGGATGGGGTATCTTGGGTTTGCAGTACTGTTTACACTCATTATGGGAGCCGTGATGTTTGTGTTAAATGTGACCGGATTCGGTGTAAAAAAAGCAGAAGTAAGAGAGAAAACACTTCGTATCACAATCCCGGAGGATTTAAATTACGGAGCAGTATTTGATGATCTTTTTGAAAAATATTTATCATCCTGTGAAGTAGTCGCTGTGAAAACTTCCAATATGGGAAGTCTTTACAAACTTACCTATCATGTGACGTTAAAAGATAATGCGGAAGAGAAAGCATTTCTCGATGAATTGAGATGCAGAAACGGAAATCTGGAAATCAGTATGATGAGACAGGAGGCAAATGTCAATGAGTTATAGAAGAAAAAAACTGCTGGTGCTGTTTTGTGCCACGGCATTATCCGTGACGACAGTGGCTGGCTGTACAGGAAAAAATAGCAGTACTGACAATATTGTTTCTACGGAAACAGAAGTAAATGCGGAAGAAACTGCAGCACAGAGTGAAACAGGAACTTTTTCAAGTGCAGATATGTTTACTGAGCGGGATCTGGCAGGAACCTACGAGGAGAGTGGGGCAGTTTATGTCACTTTTTCCGATGATGGTATCACAGGGGAAACTGCTGGCGTTGCGATCAATGGACAGACGGTAACAATCACGGAGGAAGGAACTTATGTTTTTTCCGGAACGCTGTCGGAAGGACAGATCGTGGTGGATGCAGATGATGCGAAAGTGCAGATCGTACTTGATAATGTGGACATTACCTGCGCCACAAATGCAGCCGTGTATGTAAAAAGTGCAGAGAAAGTATTTGTAACGCTTGCAGAAGGTTCACAGAATACGCTTCGCAATACGGATGAGTATGTAACGATTGACGACAACAACATTGATGCTGTGATTTTCTCAAAATCAGATCTTACGTTAAACGGTACTGGAAGTCTGACAATCGTATCAGCAGAAGGACATGGAATTGTGTCCAAAGATGATCTGAAAATCACAGGCGGTACATATGACATCACAGCAGCAGGGCACGCATTATCGGGAAAAGACAGTGTGCGTATCGCAGATGGAACCTTTATTTTAACCGCAGAAAAAGATGGCATTCATACGGAAAATGCAGATGATGAAGAAAAGGGCTACATTTATATTGCAGATGGTGATTTTACGATCACAAGTGATGGCGATGGCATGGACGCTTCCAATATCGTGCAGATCGAGGATGGAACATTTGACATCACAGCCGGGGGCGGCGCTGCAAACAGTCTGAAAACGCATGAGTCCGATATGCCGGGGGGACCGGGTGGCGGAATGCCGCAAAACGGCGAGAGACCGAACGGGGAAGATATGCCGGAAATGGGCGAGAGACCGGACGGGGAAGATATGCCGGAAATGGGCGAGAAACCGGACGGAGAAAATATGCCACAGATGGGTGAAAAGCCAGACGGAGAAAATATGCCACAGGATACCACTACCGACGAGAGCGGCACCAGCACAAAAGGAATCAAGGCAGATGGCGATATGTACTTAAATGGAGGCACGTATCAGATTGATTCCGCAGATGATTCCATCCACAGCAACGCAAATATTGCGATCGCAGATGGAACATACACGCTTGCGACAGGCGATGACGGTGTGCATGCAGATGATGCACTGATAGTAAATGGCGGTACGATCACTGTGACAGAGAGTTATGAAGGTCTGGAAGGCCTGACGGTGACGATCAACGATGGAACGATCGATATCACTGCAAGTGATGACGGTATTAATGCAGCAGGCGAGAAAATGGAATTAAACGGTGGATATATCCACATTCTGGCAGGCGGCGACGGTGTGGATTCCAACGGTGATCTGACGATCTACGGTGGTGAGATCTACATTGACGGTCCGTCTGATAACGGAAACAGCGCAATCGATTACGGCGACCGGTCGTCTGCGTATGTGAACGGCGGAACGCTAGTGGCAATCGGCAGCAGCGGCATGGCAGAGGGGATGAGTGACTCTTCCAAACAGAAGGTTCTTATGGTAAAATTAGGAGAACAAATGGAAGCCGGCGACGTTGTGCTGACAGACAGTGAGGGAAATGTGATCGTAAGTTACACGGCATTAAAATCCTATGACTGTGTGATCATCAGTACCGCAGAGGTGGAGAGCGGAGCAACGTACACGCTCACAACATCGGGAACGACGACAGAAGTGACCGCAGAATAAAAACAGCTGAGGGCAGAAATCGGTATCACTGTGAAATAAACGAAAGGCATGGGATTTTGTATGAGGTTATTGCTTGCAGAAGATGAAGAGGATTTGAGCCGTGCGCTTGTCACGGTGTTAAAACATAACAATTACTCGGTAGACGCTGTGTACGATGGTGCAGAAGCCTTGGACTATCTGGAAAACGGTGACAATTATGACGGCGTGATCTTAGATATCATGATGCCCAAAATGGATGGTATCACCGTATTAAAAACAATCCGCAGACATGGAAATTCCGTTCCGGTTCTGCTGCTCACAGCAAAGGCAGAGATTGATGACCGTGTGGAGGGTTTAGACAGTGGCGCAGACGATTATCTGCCGAAACCATTTTCCATGAAAGAACTTCTGGCGAGGATCCGGGCAATGACAAGGAGGCAGACGGACACGACCGATAATGTGCTGACTTTTGGCGATATTGCACTGAACCGTTCTACCTATCAGCTCACAGGACCGGAGAATCCAGAAGGTATCCGTCTTGCTGGCAAGGAATACCAGATGCTTGAAATGCTCATGTCTAATCCAGGACAGGTCATTTCCCCGGATCTTTTTATGGATAAAATCTGGGGCTATGATTCAGAAGCGGAACAAAATGTCGTATGGGTATATATTTCCTATTTGAGAAAAAAATTAACCTCCATTGGAAGTCAGGTGAAGATTAAGGCGGCCAGAGGACTTGGATATTCATTGGAGAAAGACAATGCTTAAAAAATTAAGAAGAAAATTTATTGCAATTGCAATGCTGTCTGTTTCTATCGTGCTGATCGCAATTGTCGGTACGATCAATATTGCAAACTACATCAGTACCAATCAGGCGCTGGATGCAAGACTCTCCCTGATCGCTGACAACGGAGGTACTTTCCCGGATATGACACCCGGAGATTTTGGAAAAAAAATGGAACCTAAGTCAGATCAGCCACCGGCAATGAATGACCTGCAAAAGCATGGAATTTCGCAGGAAAGTCCGTTTGACACCCGATATTTTACAGTGACGATCGCACCGGACGGTACGGTGGAATCTGTGGATACCGGAAAAATTGCTTCCATCTCAGCCGGGACAGCGGAGAAATACGCAGCGGAGCTGTGGGAAAAAGGAAAGAAAAAAGGCTTTTTCGCTGATTATAAATACCTTGCAACGGACAGTGACGGCTCGACGATGTATGTATTTTTAAACTGCCAGCGGGAAATCTCTACCATCAGAACATATGTTCTTACAAGCGCGGGAACAGGAGCACTCGGACTTGTCATTGTGTTTGTCATGATCTACTTTTTCTCCGGAAAAGTGTTAAAACCGGTGTCAGAAAGCTATGAGAAACAGAAACGCTTTATCACGGACGCAAGCCATGAAATCAAAACGCCGCTCACGATCATCGATGCCAACACCGAAGTCATTGAGATGATGGAGGGGGAAAACGAGTGGACGCAGAGTACGAGAAAACAGATCGCAAGACTGACTTCCCTCACGGAAAAACTGGTGTTTCTCTCCCGCATGGACGAGGAAGGGACAAAGCTGGAAAAAGTGTCATTTTCACTTTCGGATGCAGTGCTTGATACCGCAGAGGGATTCCGCTCTGTCGCAAAAACAAAAGGAAAACAATTTGAGATCAATGTGGCAGAGCATGTGGAATATGTCGGCGATGAGAAAAATATCCGGCAGATGATCTCCCTGCTTTTGGACAATGCAATGAAATATTCCTCAGAGCAGGGCATCATCTGCATCGCACTAAAAACTTCCGGAAAAAACAAAATCATCACCGTGTGGAATACCACAGACCAGATCGAAAAAGGAAAACTGGACATGCTCTTCGAGCGTTTTTACCGTATGGACGCTTCCCACAATTCCAAGACCGGGGGCTTTGGAATCGGACTTTCCGTTGTGTATGCGATCGTGAAAGCACACAAGGGCAAAATCACAGCCAAAAGCGAGGACGGAAAATCAATCTTATTTACCGTGGCATTGTAGCGTCTGGCTTCCCCCTCTCCCCCGGCTTTTGTCAAAGTGTAAAGCTATGGAATGGTTAAAAGGGTTCCTTATAAAACTTTTGTGAGAATTGAGTGCTTTATCAGTGTTCACATTTTGACTTTAAGTTTATGTACATTCATCAATGGACAGTCCACGCAATGTGTCCGTCTGGAACACACTTCCTTTATCTGTATCTAGCGCAAGTAAATGCCGGAATCAGCATCTTTTATTGCAGGTCAAAAATCAAAGAAAGACCGAGTGATTTTTGACCTGCTCATCTGCTGATTTTCCGGCATGTAACTTGCACACGATACAGATAAGAAGGAAGTGTGGCCGCAGACGAACACATTGTGCGGACTGTCCATTTCTGAATGAATATAAACAATCAAAAAAGTCAAAATGTGAACACTGATAAAGCCGCAATTCGAGCAAGTTTTATAAGGAACCCTTTTAACCATTACATAATTGAAAACCAAGTAAAAGCCGGGAGAGAGGGGGAAGCCAGACGCTACAATTCGTCAAATGAAATCTGATTTTTCGTCAGAAAGCGTTTGAGGAGGGTGTCCCACTCGTGCTCAAGAGTTTTGTCGGTCGAGAAGATCCGGTAGGAGATACCCGTGGTCACGGTCAGTTCTCCATTCTGGAAGCGGATATTTAAGAACACGGCGGAAATATCATTTTCCGTGAAAGAGCTTCCGGTCTGGGAGAGGGTGCGCTTGAGATTTTCCGGCGATAACAGGAGGGAAAACTTGAAATAGGAAGGAGTTTTCTTTCCTTTGATCAGGTTGAAGCAGGAACTGCGCAAAAGACCATACGGAACAAAGGAAAGCCCGGTGAGATTCTGTTCTTCAAGTTCTTCTAAGGTGTAGAAGTCTTTTTGCAGCGTGCCGTCGATATGGCAGGAGACATTCGTTGTGATGACAGCCTCCTGAATGAGAAAGTGGTCAAACACATCCTGGCACAGTAATTTATTCATAAAGTCTTTGACTTCGGCAATTTTTAAAGCGATCATAAAATCCTCCCAAAAGAAAATGGTATCAACATAAATTTATCATTGGTTTGTTTTCTTGTAAATAACTGAAATGACAAATTAGAGAAAATATGCTAGAATACAGAGGATTTGCGAATGCAAAATACGGAATGATTATAAAGATTTGCAGCCGCAGATAAAAAGTCTGCGGTTTGATGGAAAGGTTGGTAACAGATATGACAGAGACAGAAATTTTATTCGATTTACTGGAAAAAGGAATCTCACCGGCGCACGCTGTGAGCGCATGCGAAAAAAGATTGACGGATGCCGGTTTTGAAGTGGTTGATTATGGTACGGCATGGAACCTAAAAGCGGGCGGAAAATATGTGATCAATCATCATGAAACAACATTGTTTGCATTCACATTACCGCAGAATTGGAGTGACAGAGAGCCTGCGATCCGCATTGTAGCAGCACATACAGATTTCCCATGCTTAAGGATCAAACCATCCTGCGATATTCAGACAAACGGATACGCACAGGTGAATGTGGAAGTTTACGGCGGCGCAATTTTAAATACATGGCTCGACCGTCCACTCGGTGTAGCCGGAAGAGTTGCAGTGCGCAGTGAGGATGTGTTTACACCGAAAGTGGTCACGTTCCAGTCTGAAAAAAATCTTATGACCATCCCGAATCTTGCGATCCACATGAACCGTGAGGTGAACAAGGGCGTGGAATTAAATAAGCAGACGGAACTGCTCCCAATCTGCGGACTTTCCGATGATGCAGACTATTTTCTTGATTTTCTTGCAAAAGAGCTTGCTGTGAAAAAAGAGGATATTCTTGATTTTGAGCTGACCATTTACAATAAAGAAAAGCCGGAGTTTGTGGGATTAAACGATGAGTTTATCTCTGCATCCAGACTCGATAACTTAAATTCCTGTTCTGCACTGGTGTCTGCGATCATCGACAGCAGCAGGGCGGACGGCATGAATCTCATTGCACTGTTCGATCACGAGGAGATCGGAAGCCGTTCCAAACAGGGTGCCGGTTCCATTCTGCTCCATGATATGCTGGTGCGCATTCTGACCGAGTGCGGACTGGAAAAAGAAGTGTGGAACAGACTGTACAACAGCATGATTTTATCCGTGGATGTGGCACATGGACTTCATCCAAACTATGCCGGAAAGATGGATCTGACCAACAAGCCGGTGCTTGGAAAAGGATTCTGCATCAAGGAAGCATGCTCGCAGTCCTATGCGACAGATTGTGGTGCGGTCGCAGTGATCCAGCAGATCTGTGAGAAGGATCATATTCCATATCAGAAATTTGTGAACCGTTCAGATCTTGCAGGAGGCGGCACATTGGGTTCGATCGCATCAGCGTTGCTTCCGGTAAAAACAGTGGATATCGGAATCCCATTGCTTGCAATGCATTCTGCAAGAGAACTGATGGCAGCAGCAGACCAGCAGGCATTGAAGGATCTGGTGAGCGCCTATTTTGGCTGAAAGGCAAAAAAAGATGCATACAGCATGAAGTATGAATTTGACAGGAGAATCAGGTGAGAAAAAAATTTTTTTCCTATGTGGCGGGGAGTGCGGCGTGTGCAGCACTCATTCTGCTTTCGGGATGTCAGCAGACAACGGATCAATTATCCAATATTACCCATTATGTGGAAGAGAAAATTGCAGAAGGAAAAAACACGGAAGTAAGGGATACAGTGCAGGAGACGGACACTGAACAGGCAGCAGTTTCCGGGGAAACAGAGAAGCAGGCAGAGCCATCCGTTGAAAAGCAGTCTGTGGACTGTTATGCCTATCAGACGCTTCCGGAGGAAGTACGCACTGTGTACGACGAGGTTTATGATGCGATTCTCTATGAAAAAGAAGATGTGGCACTGAGCACGTTAGACAACGAAGTCCTGCATCAGGCGTATGTTTCGGTGATGGCGGATCACGGCGGACTGTTCTGGGTATCGGGCTACACTTACACGCAGTATACCAGAGGGGAAAAGCTGGTGGATCTCCATTTTACACCAAAGTTTACCATGACGGATGCCGAGAGGATGGACATGCAGGCACAGATCGACGAGACAGTCAGTCAGATTTTGGCAGGGGTTGATACGGAGGCATCGGATTATGACAAAGCAAAATATGTGTTTGATTATCTGGCTTCGAATGTTGCGTACAGCACAGGTGCGCCGGACAATCAGAACATCATCAGTGTGTTTGTCAAGGGGGAAACGGTTTGTCAGGGATACGCTGCAGCAACGCAGTATCTTCTGGAAAAACTGGACATTCCCTGTGCAGTGGTGGCTGGAACGGCAGACGGACAGTCTCATGCATGGAATCTGGTAAAGCTGGATGGAGAGTATTACTATATTGATACGACCTGGGGAAATGCCACTTACAGCGGTGATGGAATGGGGCTGGATTCCTTTATCAATTATAATTATTTTGCAGTTACGACCGGGGAATTACAGAAAACGCATCAGCCGAATGACGATATTATCGTTCCAGTGTGTCAGGCGGTAAAAGACAATTATTATGTCCATGAAAATCTTTATTTTGACACATGGGATGCAGACAGCATCGGAAATGTATACCGGGCTGCCTATGAGCAGGGAGATGGTTTCTGCTCCGTCAGGTTTGCAGACAGGGAGTTGTATGAACAGGCATTCGCCTACTTTATCACGAAACAGAAGATCGTGCATTACTGCAAGGGACTGACATCTTTATATTATCTGGAAGATTCCGACCAGAACGTGCTGACTATAAAATTTTAATAAAAATCATAATATCCTCTATACAAAGTAAAGTTTTTGTGTTAATGTTACGTAGTAATCAATACTATATGTAATAGAAAAAAGAAACTTTTGATATAATAATGAATATCACAAGGAGGCTAAATCCTCTGCTCACCAGAGGGTTCGCATTTTCCTACGGAAAACAAGGAGGATACTATGTATAAGATTGTAATAGACAGTTGTGGGGAATTACCGGAAGAATTAAAACAGGATGGACATTATGAGACCGTTTCATTAGAGCTGGAAGTGGACGGATGCCGTATCAGGGATGACAGCACATTTGATCAGTCAGACTTTTTGAGAAGAGTCAGAGAGAGCCTGAAAGGACCAAAGTCCTCCTGCCCGTCACCGGAGCAGTATATGGATGCTTATGAGGGCGAGGCAGACCATGTTTATGCCGTGACACTGTCCGGTGGTTTAAGTGGCTCTTATAACAGTGCAGTGCTCGGAAAGAATCTTTATGAGGAAGAGCATGGAGATACAAAGAAAATTTATGTGTTCAATTCGAGATCAGCGTCCATCGGTGAAACCCTCATCGGCATGAAGATACAGGAATTTGAGGAAGCCGGATGCAGTTTCGACGAGGTTGTGGAGAAGGTGGAAGAGTACATCCAGTCCATGAACACCTATTTTGTATTGGAGACGTTAGAGACATTGCGAAAGAATGGCAGACTTTCCAACCTGAAAGCATTTATTGCCAATTCATTAAATATCAAGCCTGTTATGGGCTCAACGAAGGAGGGATTAATCTGCCAGTTAGGTCAGGCGCGCGGCATGAACAAGGCGCTTGAGCGCATGGTGAAGGATATGATCTCAAAGACAAAAGACTGTGAGAACCGTATTCTTGCAATCTCACACTGCAACTGTCCGGAGAGGGCAAAAGCAGTGAAGGAAAAAATCGAGAAGATTGCGAAGTTCAAAAAGATCATCATCATCAATACCGCAGGTGTCAGCAGCATGTATGCCAACGACGGCGGCGTGATCATGGCAGTATAGTCAGATGCAGACATTAACATACGAAGAAACAGTAACAGCGATTGAAAATAAAAGAAGATTTGGAAACTTAAAGGGTGTCGAGATCTCAAAGATAATGTTAGAGCAGTTAGGACACCCGGAGAAAGATTTACGCATCATACACATAGCAGGGACGAACGGCAAAGGCTCCGTCTCTGCTTTTTTGCGCTCTGTTTTTGAATGTGCAGGATTGAAAACCGGGATGTTTACTTCTCCACATCTGGTGGATTTCAGGGAGCGCATCCAGGTGCAGGGAGATATGATCTCAAAAGCGGATACCACGCGCCTTGGAAACAGACTGCTCTCTATGGATTTTGGCGTTTATCCGACGATGTTTGATTACTGTCTTGCGATGGCATTGCTTTATTTTAAGGAACAAAAGTGTGATGTTGTGATTTTGGAGACAGGACTTGGTGGAACGTATGATTCCACGAATGCCTGCGGAGTGCCGGATGTGACCGTCATTGCAAAAATCGGTTTTGACCATATGGCGATCCTCGGTGACACACTCGCCAAAATTGCGGCAGAGAAAGCAGGAATTATCAAGCACGGCACAGCACTTGTTTTAGAGAGCCAGGAGAAAGAAGCGATGGACGTGTTAAAACAGGCGGCGGAGCGGGCAGACATCAAAACCACAAAAGTTGTAAACTGGGACGAAATTAAAATCCTGCCACAAAAGGACGGAAAACAGTGTTTTTCCTATGCGGGATATGATGCAGTTACGATGAAAATGCTCGGTGTGCACCAGTATGAAAATGCCGTGGCGGCAATGCTTGCAGCAGAATTATTTTTTGAAAAATATTTTGCAGGAAAAAAGAATGTGCCGGAACTGAAAGCTTTGCAGCATGCGATCCGGGAAGGGATCGACCGGACGCAGTGGATGGGACGCATGGAACTTGTGAGCAATGATCCGTTTTTTCTGATGGACGGTGCGCATAACAGTAACGGTGTGGAGGCGCTGAAAAAAAGTCTGGAGACAATGTATCCGGATGAAAAATTCCATTTTATCATGGGTGTCATGGCGGATAAAGATTATGGGGAGATGATCCGGGAACTTCTTCCGCTGGCACTGGATTTTAAGACAGTGACTGTGGAGAGTGAGAGGGCATTGCAGGGAGAGGCGCTCGCAGACTGCATCCGGACAAAAGGGATCCCGGCGGAGGCGTATCAGAACCTTGCGGATGTGCTGCCGGATTTCTCAAAATCATCCGCAGAAAAGACTGTGGCATTCGGCTCACTGTATTTTATCGGGGAGATCGAAGCATTTTTGCGGGGAAAACAGTAAGATGGTTTTCGAAAATCTGAGAAAAGCAGCGTCCGTGCCCAATCATTACAGAAAAGTTACAAAATAGCATGGATTTAATATATTTTTAAAATTAATCATATGGTAATATTTATTTTTTTCATCTATAATAACAACTGTCTGTGCATATAATAAGAAAAGAAAACAGGCAGTTATTTTTTTGAAAAACAGGTATAGTTTCTGCAGAAAAGCACGTTGATCGTGCAGCACAAGCAGGAGAATGAGAGAAAGAATTACGTATGGTATTTAGCAGTTTTGAATTTTTGTTCCGGTTTCTGCCGGCTTTTTTAATCATATATTTTATCACACCGAAGAAGTTCCGCAACGCAGTACTCTTTTTGGGGAGCATTGCCTTCTACACATATGGTGAGGCGCAGTATGTCCTGTTGCTGTTAGCGTCAGTCACGGTGAACTATGTGATCGCACGCAGCATGTATAAGACACCGGAGGACGGAAGAGGCAGAAGACAGGCAGTACTGCTTATTCTGGCGCTTTGCTACGATTTCGGAATGCTCTTTTTCTTTAAATACAGCGGTCTGACCACAAAGCTGCCGCTTGGGATCAGTTTTTACACTTTCCAGATCGCAGCGTATGTGATCGATGTGTACCGTGGCATTGTTCCGGCAGAAAAATCTTATGTCAACCTTGGAACCTATCTGACGATGTTTCCACAGCTGATCGCCGGACCGATCGTAAACTATACCGAGGTGAGCAGCTGCCTGAAAAGAAGGACGGTGACAGCACGGGATTTTGAGAGTGGCGTCCGTATCCTTGTGATCGGACTCGGATCCAAAGTCATTATCGCTGACCGGGTGGGAATGTTGTGGAACAACGTGCAGACGATCGGGTTTAACAGTATCTCAACGCCGTTGGCATGGCTGGGTGCGGTCGCATATTCCATGGAGCTGTACTTTGATTTTGCGGGATATTCGATGATGGCGGTCGGACTCGGAAAAATGTTAGGATTCCAGATTCCGGTAAACTTCCGTTTTCCATATATCTCAAAATCGGTGACGGAGTTCTGGCGCCGCTGGCACATTACACTGGGACGGTGGTTCCGCGATTATGTATACATTCCGCTTGGAGGAAGCCGGAAAGGCAGACTGCGGACGATGTTCAACCTTTTTGCTGTGTGGACACTGACCGCACTGTGGCACGGGGCAGGGTATAATTTCCTGATCTGGGGAGGCATGCTGCTCGGGGCTTTATTTCTGGAAAAATTGTTTTTGCTTCCATTTTTACAGAAAAGCAAAGTGATTGGACATGTCTATCTGTTACTGTTTGTGCCTGTGACATGGATGGCATTTACGATCACGGATGTGCATCAGCTTGGAATTTATCTGACACGTATGTTTCCGTTTGTGAATGCACATACCGGCATGGTCAATTCCATGGATTACATCAAATATCTGAAAGATTATGACAGCCTGCTGGCGATGGGAGTTCTTTTTGCAACTCCGATTCCGGCGGTGATTTATGGAAGAATAAAGCGTGGATCGCTCGGTACGCTGGCAGTTGCGGTGATCTTTGCACTCAGCATGTACTACCTTGCGGTATCTGCGAACAATCCATTTTTATACTTTAATTTTTAGGAAGGAGCAGAAATGAAAAAAATCAGATATTGCAAAATCACCATTCTGATTTTAGCTGGCTGGGTAATCCTGTCAGCGATAGGATTTCTGGGAAAAGATACGATTTACAGCCGTTATACGGTCGATCCGGTAAAAACACCGTACTTTGTTCTGGTCATGCAGGGCATACACGATGGGATTTACCCATGGAGCAGCGACAATGAGTCACTCTGGGATAAATGGGAACATCTGGCAGAACTGAGAAGAGATGAGGAGCAGATCTCTGCGACCGAGAGCACAGAACCTGCCGCAGCGGGAACGGAGAGTATGGCAGAAACGGAGGCAGTGGCGGAGACAGAGCAGGAGAAAGTAAGAAGTTTTCACCCGGTGGACGCCGGGTACTTCTCAGACGCAGTGTTTATCGGTGACTCGAGAACTGTGGGACTTCATGATTACGGCGGACTCGATGACAGCACGTTTTATGCGACCGTCGGCATGAATGTGTACAACCTCTGGACAGAAAAGTTCTGTGAAGTGGATGGGGAAAAAGTGACATTAGAGGAAGCGCTTAAGGCAAAAAAATACGGGAAAATCTATTTCCAGATCGGAATCAATGAGATGGGAAGGGGAACGCTGGATGGCTTCATGACAGCTTATGAGGATTCTGTGGAAAAATTCCGGGAACTGCAGCCGGACGCTGTGATCTTCGTTCAGGGGATCATGAAGGTTGCAAAAGAAAAAAGTGATAAAGATCCGATTTTTAACAATGTGGGGATCGAGCAGCGGAATGAGCGGATCGCTGCACTTGCAGACGGAAAAAATATCTTTTACCTTGACATGAATGAGGTCGTATGCGATGAGGAAGGCAACTTAAAGAGCAGCCTGACGTTCGATGACATTCATCTGTATGGTTCAAAATATGGGATCTGGGTGGATTACCTGAAGAAGAATGGAATCTGAAAAAACGCTATGGTGCAGGAAATGGCATCATAGCGTTTCTTTTAATCGTTTTCCTCAAAAATTGTGAAGGTATTTTTGTTGAATTCCAAAATGCCGGCATCTCTCAATTTGCACAATTCATTGGACATGGCAGAGCGGTCGACAGAGAGATAGTCGGCAAGCTGCTGGCGGTTGAATGGAATGGTAAAGGTTGAAGCATTGGCTTTTTTTGACTCCATGGACAGGTAGGAGAGCAGTTTCTCTCTGGTGGTGCGCTTGGACATATGTTCTAACTTGCGGTTTAACTGGAAATTTTTCCGGGACACTAACGTTAGAAGATTGCGGATCAGCCGGTTGTGAAACGCACAGGCGGAGGGGCAGATCGTCAGGATCTTAGAGACCTCCAGAAATAAAACGCGGCAGGTGGAAGCAGCAAAAATATTCATTTCCAGCGGTTCGATGGAATTGATCGCATAGGCTTCCCCGAAAATATCGCCCGGGGCACATTCTGCCATCAGATTGGCATTGCCCCAGAAGTCCTCTTTTACAATGTGTACACTCCCCTCCAGCACAATGCCGATGCCGGTGATGTTTTCCCCATAGGAAAAAATGATCTCGTCTTTGGTAAATGTCGTCTCCCGTGCAGAGAGGCAGGAGAGCATGTCCCTGATCTCATCGGTTGTGATCCCTGTGAATACAGAGGTCTGTAATAAAATCAGATCGTCGTTTGTCATAGAAGCTCCTTTCGAATGTATTGTAGTACAATTACCTACCTAATGTTCGTAGAATAAAACATAATTACGTTGTAAAAACAACAGAAAATTTTTTTCTATTATATTAGTATGCACATAGAAAGTCAAATGAAACAAATAATAGATATTGCAGACAACAGGAGGAATGAAAGATGGTAAGAAGAATTATAGAGATCAACGAGGAAGCATGTGTAGGATGTGGTCTTTGCGCAGAGGCATGTCATGAGGGAGCGATCGCAATGGTGAATGGAAAAGCGAAGCTTATGCGCGATGATTATTGTGACGGTCTCGGCGACTGTCTGCCGGCCTGTCCGGTAGATGCGATCCATTTTGTGGAGCGTGAGGCAGCAGCTTATGATGAGAAGGCAGTGGAAGAGCATAAAAAGAGCAAAGAGGCGGCAAAGACACCATGCGGATGTCCGGGAAGTCAGGCGAGAGCCATTCGGAGAGAGGCAGATGCAGACAGAAGCGCAGAGTTGCAGGCGGCAGGAGAAATCCGTTCCGAACTGACACAGTGGCCGGTACAGATCAAGCTTGCACCGGTCCGTGCGCCATACTTTGACGGCGCAAAACTGCTGATCGCAGCGGACTGCAGCGCATACGCCTACGGAGATTTCCATCGTAAATTCATCCGCAGCCATGTGACACTGATCGGGTGTCCAAAGTTAGATGATGTGGACTATTCTGAAAAGTTGACAGAAATTATCAAAAACAACGACATCAAATCTGTTACAATAACACGTATGGAAGTGCCTTGCTGTGGCGGGATTGAGATGGCTGCGAAAAAAGCATTGCAGAACAGTGGAAAATTCATTCCATGGCAGGTAGTGACCATTTCTACGGACGGAAGAATCCTGGAATAACAGTAAAATTCTATGTCTGTCTCCATTTACAGGAGATGTTTTGGAAAAAAGAAAGAGAGGACGAAAATATGAGTGAAACAAGCGTAAATCAGAGAAAAGTGGCAATGATCGGATGCGGTTTTGTAGGATCTGCAACAGCATTTGCATTAATGGAAAGCGGTCTGTTTTCCGAGATGGTTCTGATCGATGCTGATAAAAACAGGGCAGAGGGAGAGGCGCTGGACATCAGCCATGGACTTCCTTTTGCAAGACCAATGAAAATCTATGCCGGAGATTATGATGATATTGTGGATGCAGCGATCATCATCGTGACAGCAGGCGCCAATCAGAAACCGGATGAGACAAGATTAGACCTTGTCCAGAAAAATGTTGGTATTTTCAAATCCATCATTCCGGAAATTGCAAAAAGAAACTGCGGAGGAATCCTGCTGATCGTTTCCAATCCCGTGGATATCCTGACCTACACGGCATTGAAATTGTCCGGTTTCCCGGAAAACCGGGTGCTTGGCTCCGGAACGGTGTTAGATACAGCAAGATTAAAATACAATCTTGGAGAGCATCTGAATGTGGACAGCCGGAGTGTACACGCATTCATTATCGGCGAACACGGCGACAGCGAGCTTGCAGCATGGAGCAGCGCCACTGTTTCGGGTGTGCCGATCAATACATTCTGCGAGATGCGCGGACACTTTAACCATGACGAAGCGACCGAGCGTATTGCAGAGAATGTAAAAAACAGTGCTTACGAGATCATTGCAAAGAAAAAGGCGACCTACTTTGGAGTTGCAATGGCAGTGCGCAGAATCTGCGAGGCGATCATCCGTGACGAAAAATCCATTTTACCGGTATCGAATCTGATGCACGGAGAATTTGGGATTTCCGATATTTCCTTAAGCATGCCGGCGATTGTGGGAGCAAACGGTGTGGAAAACCGCATTCCAATTTCTCTCGACGAGGAAGAAACAGAAAAACTGAAAAGTTCCGCCGATACTTTAAAGAAAATTATTGAAGAAGTGTTATAAAAAATGATAGAATGAAAGAAAAAGCCAGACATATTTTGTGTTTGGCTTTTCTTAGGTCTGGAGAGAAAAACATGGAAAAAATATTAATCTATCAGGTAAAAGAAAAAGAAGCGGTAAAACAGCTGCTTGCGCCAATGAAAATCCGTCTGGAGGAGATCAAAGCCGCAGATTTGCGACAGAGTATCGGGGATCTCGCAGAGGGAAAAAAGAACGTGCTCACAGCACCGTTTACCGGCAGCGCACCACAGGAGAGCCTTATGGTATTCTGCGGTGTGAATGAAAAGCATTTTGACAAAATACTGTTTGAACTGCGCAGGAAACAGATTCCGGTTGACTATAAAGCAGTCCTTACACCATCGAACCGGAAATGGAGTGTGCTTATGCTTATGCTGGAACTTACGAAGGAGAAAAACAGCTTCCGGCAGAGAAACTGAAACGGAACAGGGACAGATCCGAAACGGAAATGGACAAGCGTGCAGATTCTTGTATGAAATGTAAAAATATGGTAACATAATGATATATGTCTGCGTACAGAGACAGTATCTGACGGCAGACTGCGAATGGAAATACGATATTTCACACGAAGGAGAATGAAAAATGGAACATTTCATGAATCTGGTGTTGATCAAAAATATATATATTGGTATTCCAATGGCTGCACTCATATGCTATCTGTTTTTACTATTCTGTTTTCTGAATGTCTCAGAGAAATCATCAGAAGTAAGAGATCTCAAGGCAATACTGTCGGCATTATTGTCCTGGACAGGCGGCGCTGTGCTCATGAGACTGCAGATCAGCCCGGGGATACAGTTCTGGTATCATGTATCACTGATGGGACTTTTTACGATCCCGATACTGATATATGGATTTTTGTTCCATTATCTTGATATCAGGGGAAAGGACAGATTTCTGTATGTCTGTATGGCTGTGACAGTATCAGCTGTCCTGCTGAATGTTTTTACCGGTTGTATTCTCCCACCGCCGGAAGTGCAGATCATGGCAAATGGCAGTATATCCTACCATTATCATGCAAAAGAAGAAATCTGGTTACTGGGAGCAGCAGAGATAATTCTGTTAGTGTATGTAACGCTGCTTGCCCATAAAAAAATCGGGGAACAATTAGAGTACCGGAAAAAACTCGGACCATTATTAATAGGAACACTGCTCATCATGGGTGGAAATATTCTGTGCGTGATGCCATGGAGCGGTGATTTCCCATTCGATACCCTTGGCGGAGTGGGAATGGCGGTCTGTTTTGTATACATTATTTATAAACAGTATCTGTTCTCATTCTCCATGCGTGCGACAACAGGTGCCGTATATTTGATCGCAGTAGTTGTAGCGTTTCTTCCAATGATTATTTTGGAGCCAAACATTGACCATGTGATCGGCCAGACGGACAGCTTTACCAAACAGTTTATCACAGTGTTTGTCGTTCTGCAGTGCCTCTGGATGGTGTTGGTCATGAGCTATGCCAGAAAATGGCTGGAGCGTATCCTGTACCAGAAGAAAAAACACATTGTGGAGAGCCTTGTGGAATTTCAGGATATGGCGGCCTCGATCCTGAATAAAAAAGAACTGTACCAGAAAATCCGAAGCACCGTCAGTTCGGCAGTACCGGACTCGTATGCACGTATTTTTGAAAAAAGAGATGACCATTTTGTGGAGTGTACGGCAGACGGAGACCGGGTGCTGGACACAGAGGAGGAGGCAAGGCTGAGGTCATTCTGCGGCACCGGCGGCATTCATAAAAAACCGGAGATCGCAGTTTTTAAGTATGACGATAAAATTTATGGATTTTTATATGTGGAGCTTCACAGAAAAAACAGGCTGATCTATGATGAGGCGGACTGTATCCGGCAGATCGCAAACAGCGTATCCGGCGCATTAAAAAATATCAGTGCCTATGAAAAAGTATATCAGGTGTCCATTCATGATGAACTGACAGGTCTGTATAACCGCAGCTATTGCAGTGAATTTATAAAAAATCTGGACATAAAGGAACATCCGACAGGAATGATATATCTGGATATGGATAACTTCAAGTTATATAATGATCTGTACGGCGAGGAGACCGGAGACCAGATCCTGAAGTGGAGCGCATCCCAGGTGCAGAACCTCTGCAGTGACAAAATGTCGGTATTCCGTGTCGGTTCCAATGAATTTCTTATTATTGCGGAAGAAAGCAGAAAAGAAATACTATTGTCGTTTGCGCGGCTGATACAGAATACGATATTAGAACAGAAAGAAGATAAGCCAAAAGTCATCCAGCCGATTACGTTCAGCATTGGAATCGCATGGGACAAAAACATGGCAGAAAGTGCAAGAAAATTATTCCGTCAGGCAAGACGGGCAGCCTTCTATGCAAAAGGAAATGGTAAAAACCATATCGAGATTTACGAGAAGAGTTTTGAGGGACAGGAACAGAGCAGGGAGAAAGGTTATGAGCAGGTAACGCCGACGATTTTTGCACTGATGGCAGCAGTTGATGCCAAGGATTCGTTCACCTTTGAACACTCTGAGAATGTTTCCGGGTATGCGATGAAGCTTGCAGCAAAAATGGGGCTTCCAAAGGATGATATCCAGACTGCAAAAGTGGCAGGTCTGCTCCACGATATCGGAAAAATCGGTATCCCGGAAAGCATCTTAAAGAAGAAGGGCAAACTGACAGATGAGGAATACGAGGAAATGAAAACTCATGTGGAGAATTCCATTGAGATGATCCATTTCCTCCCGAATATGAACTATGTCATTCCGGCGGTTTTATCCCATCATGAACGCTATGATGGAAAAGGCTATCCGGGTGGTGTCAAAGGAACGGACATCCCGCTTTTAGGCAGGATCCTTGCAGTGTGTGACAGCTTTGATGCAATGGTGTCCCGGAGGGCTTATAAGGATGCCTTAAGCGTGGAGTATGCAATCGGGGAATTAGAAAAAGGAAAAGGTACGCAGTTTGATCCGGATGTCGCAGAAGCATTTATTGAATTGATCGAGGAAGATCCTTCGTTTCAGGTGAAGGCTTCGTGATATCTTTTTATTATGATTTCAAGGAAGAGTGCGTTTACCGCTTTGATGTTTGAAAAGCATCCCAAAATGCAGAGAATGCCGGAAAAAAGGGGGAAAGCAGAGTGAAAGAGTTAAGGGTAGATAAAAAATTAAGAAATAAAATTATAGGAACAGGATATAAAAAGACTGTGGAATGGACACAGGCAAAAATAAAGAGAATTATTTTTATTGACATTTTTGCAGCAATACCGGAAGTGGCAGCATTGATGGCACTGATAGATGCGTTGTTAAAAAAAATGGAGACATGGGAACTTGTTGTGATTCCGGGAGGTGTGTGGTGTAGTACAGCATTGATACCATTGTGTGTAGCAATAATCTATTATAAGATAATTAGAAATAATTCGTCTGTATATTATGAAATCTATAATACAGAACAGTTGTTTTATGATGATGAAAGATTTTGTTTTTGCTATACGGATTTTGGCATGGATGAATTATGCACTTTCAATGTAGGATATCAAGAAATTGAAAAGATCATCGATTATCCCAATGTTAGTATGATAGAGATTAAGGGACATTTTAGGGCAGAGCTGACCAGAGACAAAGCAGTGTTGATATTTAATGAAAATTGTGAAAAAGAAATGAAGGTCTCAATCGGTTACTATTACGATGGTTTCGATGATTTTAAAAGGACTTTATCTGAAAAATCAGGATTGACATTTGAAACAAAAGATTATTGATAAGGGATTGTATATACAAATCATGCAATGTAGTCTGGAGGTGCGTATGGAAAACAAGATTGAATTTATTAATAAAGTATGCATGGGGAAAGAAGCAAAAAGTGGGAAAAAAGTTTTTTCGGTTATTGCGGGGGTTTTGTTTGCAATCGTTTTAATTGGCTCTTTTCTTATTGCAGGAGGAGTCGGTGGCATATCAGTATCCGTTTTAGGCTTAGTGGTATACAATTTGTCTAATACAGGTGGAAAGAAAACAAGTACCTATATTTTAACGGTAGCATTTTTTGAAGTGGATTCTGAGGGAGTTGTGTTAACACATTCGTTGATTGATTACAATGACAAATTGGGGATCAGGGATGAGATCAATTCAATGAAATGGGATGCAATAAAAGGAATTTCCTATAGTGAAGAACTAAATTCGATATGCATTGATGGAAAGGGAGAAAAAAAGACCATCTGGAAAAGTGAAAAAAGAAAAGAACGTTCACCTCGAAAAAAAGCGATAAATAGGATTATTCTCTATCTACCATATGATAGCAAAGATAAATTTATTCATTTGTTTATGACATATGGGAAAGAAATAGAAATGGTAAAATAGGTATGCGTTTTTAATGTGAAAAAGAGTAAGTAGAGCAAAAGAAAAATGAATATATTTGAAGCGTCCATACCGTTGTCTGCCGGTATCAAGGTGGCTGAATGTTTAGATTCAGCCGCCACATTTGTGGCGGCTTGTTTCCTCTTATGTGTCAGAAGAAATAGTTTCTACTTCCTGTTGGGATAAACCTGAAAATTTTGCAATCTCTTCTATAGTAAATTTGTTCGATTGCAGCATCCTTCTGGCAGTTTCAATTGCAGCATGGTTTTGTCCTTCGGAAAAACCGGCTTCATACTCAGCCTTTCGCAATTTCTTCTCTTCCAATTCTTTAT
>ERZ1026856.155-NODE-155-length-48161-cov-17.931734_pt1 | contig 48161 bp, 45 predicted proteins | sample MGYA00380158_ERZ1026856 | MGnify/ENA primary metagenome ERZ1026856 (study PRJEB33269, sample SAMEA4719794) | human gut metagenome | biome: human-associated habitat; feature: organic feature; material: feces | place: Cameroon | collected 2013-10 ... | reverse complement strand
TTAGAATGGATATCCTGAAGCACCGCATCGCGGGAGCGGATCATAGGAAAATAGGTGTTCAGTTTATTGGAAAATGAATTTGATACTTGATTGGACAAAAATAATCCTCCTTCATAGTAGAATGTAAAATATAAAAATAATATTTGCCTAAAAATCATGATACAACAGCAATATAAAAATGTCAAATAATTATTTAATAAAATACGTGCTTTATCAAATTAACAAATTGACGCTTTAATGCGTTGCATTAAAAAAGTAAATGTGTTATACTACGAAAAGCAGTGCAAATGTACAAAAAGCATGCACATAAAAAGTGAAGGAGAGACAGTATGGCAGTAAAGATCGTATTATTGCTGGTATTCTTCGGGATTATGGTGACAGTAGGTATCTATTCCAGAAGAAAAGCAACCAATGTAAATGATTTTGTATTAGGTGGGAGAAGTGTGGGACCTTGGGTAACAGCGTTTGCCTTCGGAACCTCCTATTTTTCATCTGTTGTATTTGTAGGGTATGCAGGACAGTTTGGATGGAAATACGGACTGGCGTCTACCTGGATTGGACTGGGCAATGCATTTATCGGAAGCCTCCTTGCCTGGGTAGTGCTGGGACGGAGAACCAGAGTTATGAGTCAACAGCTGGAATCCGCTACGATGCCGGACTTTTTTGGAAAGCGATATGAGAGTAAAGCACTGAAGCTGGCAGCTTCTGCTATCGTGTTCATATTTCTGATTCCATACACCGCATCGATCTATAATGGACTTTCCCGACTGTTTGCAATGGCGTTTGATATTCCGTATGCGGTGTGTATCATTACGATGGCGGTACTGACGGGCGTTTATGTTATTCTTGGCGGCTATATGGCAACTGCTATTAATGACTTTATCCAAGGTATTATCATGTTGATCGGTATTGTTCTGGTTATCGTAGCAGTATTAAATGGACATGGCGGTTTCTATGAAGCCGTTCGGCAGCTGGCAGAACTGGAGAGCGATGTTCCGGTAACGCTGGGACAGAAGGGAGCATTTACCTCCTTCTTTGGCCCGGATGTTGTGAATTTATTTGGTGTCGTTGTCTTAACGTCATTAGGAACCTGGGGACTTCCGCAGATGGTTCACAAGTTCTATGCAATCAAGGATGAACGGGCGGTTAAAACCGGAACCGTAGTTTCCACAATATTTGCGATTATTATCTCCGGCGGATGTTACTTTCTGGGCGGGTTTGCACGCTTATATGCAGATGCAGATATCTATAAGCCGGATGGAAGCGTGATGTACGATGCCATTGTTCCACAGATGCTGTCAACACTGCCGGATATTCTGATCGGTGTTGTTATCGTTCTGGTGCTGTCAGCCTCCATGTCAACGCTGTCTTCTCTGGTGCTGACCTCCAGTTCCACACTGACGCTGGATTTTATTAAAGGAACGATCGTAAAAGATATGAAAGAGAAGAATCAGTTGATCGTTATGCGGGTGCTGATTGCATTCTTTATTATTGTGTCAGTGGTTCTGGCTCTGAATCCACCGACCTTTATTGCACAGCTTATGGGTATTTCGTGGGGCGCGTTAGCAGGCGCATTCCTGGCACCATTTATGTATGGACTGTACTCAAAGAAGGTTACAAAGGCCGCCGTATGGGCCAGCTTTATAGTGGGCGTTGGTCTTACGGTATCAAATATGTTCTTTAAGTTTATTGCTTCTCCGATCAATGCGGGAGCGATTGCTATGGTAGCCAGTCTGATTATCGTTCCGTTAGTCAGCCTTGTGACCCCGAAGATGAAACAGGAGAGTGTCGATGAAATGTTTAGCTGCTACGATCAGAAGGTAACCGTAACAGAGAAGACCTCCTTAAATGAATAATAGAATCAGTTACTGGTAAATAACAGTAAGAGAGAACGCCGTTTCCCAATACTTCAATGGTAAAAACGGCGTTTTTTCATATTCCGGCTAAAGTTCATCTGAAAACTGACGATATAATTAATGTATAGAAGAATTATTTCAAGGAGGAAGGTGGCTATTATGCGTATAGATGCTTATAACCAGATAAGTCAGTTATATGGTGTAGGAAAGACCAGAAAGACCGGTAAGATTGGATACACCGATGCTGTAAACACCATGGATCAGGTGTCTTTTTCTTCTATTGGCAAGGATATGCAGATCGCAAAGGCTGCACTGGCAAAGGTTCCGGACGTTCGTCAGGACCGTGTGGATTCTCTGAAGGCGGCAATCGAGGGCGGTACTTATACTGTCAGCAATGAAGATTTTGCAGATAAGCTGTTAGCGGCATATACAGAGCGTAACCGATAAACCGTAGGAAGGTAGGATATCAGCATGGCCAGTTTGATAGAAGAATTGATTGATGTTTTGGAGCAGGAGTGTACGATATACGAGAATCTGTATGCCGTATCCGATACGAAGACACAGGCAATCGTAAAAAATGACATACAGGAGCTCCAGAAGATCACCGATCAGGAGCAAGCGGTGATAGATCAGGTTCTGGTTCTGGAGAAAAAACGGCAGACAATCGTGGATAATATCGCCGTTGTTCTGAACTATAAGGGAAAGAATATGACAGTAGCGGATATTGTCCGGGTCATGGAAGGACAACCGGATTTTCAGATTCCGCTCAGTCGGTTACACCATAGACTACGAAATGTGGTCATGCAGCTCCAACAGGTAAATACACAGAACCGAGAGCTGCTGGAGGATGCACTGGAAATGACAGAGTTCAGTATTAATATTCTGCAGACGGCCGGGCAGGCACCGGAGACAGCCAATTATGACAAGAAGTCTTACAGCGGAGACATGCTGGGAGTCAGCTATAGTCAGTTTGACAGTAAGAGCTGATAAGGATAACGAGGAGATGAGATCATGTCGGGAACGATGGGAAGGATGTATATCGGCACTTCCGGTTTACAGGCACACCAGAATGCGATTAATACAACCGCACACAATTTAACAAATCTGAATACAGAAGGATATTCCCGGCAACAGGTACTCCTGACAGATCTGGCATATCAGAATCTGGGTTATACGAAGGTCGGTATCAAACAGACCGGTCTGGGAACTAGGGTCGAAGAGACCCGTACCACACGGGATAAGTATCTGGATCAAAAGTACCGTCTGCAGTATAGCAGACAGAACTATTATGAGGCAAAGTATGGAGTGATCGAAGAGGTGCAGGAGTTCTTCGGAGAGACAGAAGGAAGCACCTTTCAGGATTATATGAAGAATCTGTGGAACTCGATACAGGATGTTCAAAGGGAACCTAACAGCTTTGTAAAGCGGACGGCACTGGTGGCAACTGCCGGTTCCTTTATTACAAGGGCAAATGAAATTTATACGCAACTGGTGGACTATCAGAAGAATCTGAATAGTGAAATTGAAAAGAAAGCAGATAAGATCAACCAGCTGGCATCTACCATATATGATTTGAATCAGAAGATATTAAAGAGTGAATCCGGTGTAGAGAGTGCGAATGACTATCGGGATGCCCGAAATCAGGCACTGGATGAATTATCCGGATTGATCTCCATTGAGATAAAAGAACAAACCAACGGAACTGTGAACGTATATGCAGAGGAACATCTGCTGGTTGCAGAGGAACAGACCTATCAGATCGGAACAAAACCGATCGCGGCCGGTTCTGATCTGCTCACAGTATATTGGAAGAGTGATGATACGGATGTGTTCAACTTCCGGAGAACATCTGTAGCCGGAGATAAGTCGGATACCGGTTCCCTGAAGGGTATGCTGTCGGCACGTGGTGATTATACACCGGATTATACCGGCATTCCGCTCCGGGAGAACTATGGAACCGAAGCAGACTATCAGGCGGCCTTGAAAAATTATAATCAGACATTGAGCAATCGAGATGTGGCCAGCCTGATTTCACAGTTTGATCAGTTGATTCACGGCATGACGACGAAGATCAATGATGTTTTATGCCCAAATACACAGATTACCGATGTGAATGGTGTTACCTATACGATCCTGGATACGGAAAAAGCCGGTAAGGGATATGGAGAAGGAAATGAAGTACAGGGAACGGAGCTTTTTGTCCGAAAGGGTGTAGAGCGTTATCACGAACAGACAATTACCGTACTGGATACCGATGGAAAACAGCAGACCATGACGGTAAAGGTATATAATGCAGAAGATCCGGACGATTATTATTCCTTATATACGCTGGGACAGTTAGAGATCAATGATGATCTGGTGAAGAATCCGTCTTTGCTCCCACTGACAAAGGTAAACGGTGAGGAATATCAGGACGTTGCCAATCAACTTCTGGAGCTGTGGAACAGCGATTTTGCCACTCTGGATCCCAACACATTGGTTATGAATAATTTTAACAACTATTATGCAACCATGGTTGGAGACTATGCAAATAAGGGGTATACCTATAACAGTATCGCCACGAAGCAGGCAGGTCTGGTGAACGAGGTAAACAACCAGAGACAGGAAGTTGTCGGAGTATCCTCGGATGATGAGTTGACAAACCTGATCAAGTATCAGCATGCATACAACGCATCCTCCCGGTATATAACGGTTGTTTCCGAAATGATACAGCATATTATTGAGAAGTTAGGCTCATAAGAGAGAAACAGATAAAGGATGTGAGAATCGATGGCATCAACATTTTTAGGACTGAATACATCAAAATCCGGCTTGAATTACTATCAGGCGGCGCTGAATACAACGGCACATAATGTATCAAATGCAGAAACGGAAGGATATTCCAGACAGCAGGTGATCAGTAAGGCATCGAATGCTCTGCGGCTGGGAAATTCCGCAGGCATGCAGGGGACCGGTGTGAAAATTACCGGCATCGAACGGGTTCGAAATCCGTACTTTGATACCAAATACTGGAATGGAAACAGTCTGGGTGGTGAGTACGGAAGTAAGTATGATTATTCTTATGAAATCGAAACCTATTTTAATGAAATGAATTCTGCGACCGGATATACGTCCCTGTTGACGAATCTCCAGAATTCCATGAAGACATTGGCGGATGATCCGTCCAGTGCAACCACCAGAGTGCAGTACGTCAATGATTTTCAGAGCTATACGGAACTGTTTCGTGAGATTGCAAACAATCTGCAGAATACACAAAAAAGTCTGAACGACGAGCTGGTTGTTCGGGTTGATGAGATCAATTCCATTTCAAAAGAGCTTTTTACATTAAATGATCAGATTAATAACATAGAACTGCGAAACGGAAACGCCAATGATCTGCGTGATCAGCGAACCCTGCTGATTGATAAACTTTCAGAACTGGTGAACACGTCAACAGAGGAGATTCCGATTCTGGCCGAGGATGGACATGATTCGGGCGCTACCCGCTATATCGTCCGGATCAATGGGGAAGTACTGGTGGATGATCTTCAGTGCCGGCAGTTGATGGCAGTTCCGCGGGATGAAAAGGTAAATGAAACAGACATTAATGGACTGTACGAATTAGCCTGGAGAAATACAGACGGGACAGCAGGCGATGAATTCAATATCAACAGCCCGACTCTGACGGGTAAGCTCGCAGGTATCATAGCGGTTCGGGATGGAAACAACAATCATGGATTTGTGGGAAAAACCACCGGAGCAGGCATCGATGCAACCGGAACCAGCTATGTAACGATGACGACAGATAAGGCATTTTATCTAAATGATCTGAATGTAGCGGCATCCGGTAAGATTCGGATCCATGATACAGACTACTATTACGACAGCTTCGAAGCGCAATACGATAATGCGACCGGCGAGATCACGGGTTATACCTTTCAGAATCTGAAGGTGCTGAGCGCAGATGGCAAGTCTCAGGTAGGAGCTGATACGACGAAGATCAAGACCGGACTTACGGCACGGGTAGGAAATAATGTGAACTTCGAAGGCGTTCCGTACTATATGTCCAAGCTGAATGAATTTGTACGGACCTTCTCCAGACATATGAATGATATCTGTACCTCCGGTGTGGATGCGGATGGTAAGCAGGGACTGGATATGTTGAATACATTGGATGTGGATGGAAAGAATCTGGATCTTTCGGCAACGACCGGAGATACGTCATTTACATCAAAGGGTGTTTCGTACTACCGGCTGACGGCACTGAACTGGAGCGTGAATGAAACGGTCATGAAGGATCCGAACAAGGTCGTTGTATCGGATAAGGCGGCGATCGATCAGGGAGATGTAGAAAAATGTAATCTGTTAAAAGAGATCCAGGACAGTCTGACGAATACCGGTATTTTCAAACAGGGAAGCCCGAGCCAGTATCTGGAGTCTATCATATCTACATTAGGCGTACAGACGAAACGATGCAAGATATCGATGCAGCATCAGAACAATATCGTATACAGTATCAATCAGCAGCGGATGTCAGAGTCCAGTGTGGACTCCAATGAAGAGGCGTCGAACCTCATCATCCAGCAGAATGGCTATAATCTGGCATGTAAGGTGATGTCGGTTCTGGATGAAATCTACGATAAACTGATTAACGGAACGGGAGTATAGGAGGTCTTGATCTATGAGAGTCACAAACCAGATGATAAGTAATAATTCTCTGCGAAATCTGCAGACCAGTACGAAAAAGGTTGATACCCTGGTTCAACAGCTGACCACCGGGCAGAAGATCCAGCGTGCCAGTGAGGATCCGGTAGTAGCAGTGCGTGCACTGAAACTCCGTAATACGGTCAGCCAGCTCGAACAGTATAAGACAAAGAATATCAAGGATGCGGATTCCTGGATGGATCTGACCGAGAATTCCATCACCAGTATTTCAAACTACATTGAATATATGTCCGGCTACTGTACACAGGGTGCGACGGATTCGTTCAACAATGACAACCGTTCCGCGGTAGCAGAGACGATACGTGCCTACAAGGATATGATCTACTCGGAGGGAAACACAACCTATGCAGGCAGGTATGTATTCTCCGGTTATAAGACAGATACCGCATTAGGCTTCAGTGATTCAGAGGCAACAAAGTATTCCTATACGATCACAGAGCCGATGAGCAGCAGTAAGATTGACGTGAAGACCGTAACAGTGAATGCGGTTGATCCGGAGGATCTGGACAAGTATCTGGCAGGTGGTAAGACTTACGGGACAGATGCATACCCGGAGCAACAGACGGTTTATCGCCTGCGGTTGGCTTACGATCAGCTGTCAGAGGGAACCACACCGACGATCAAGTATAAGGACAATACCGGAACGGAGCAGACGATAGCAGTGACAAAGACACTGACCAGTACCGAGTCCAAGGACTACTATAAGGATCTGGGGGATGATGAGGTACGCTATATTCCGGAAACGGGTGAGATCATTTTCGGGAAGAATGTATACACACAGATCCAGAATGCGGATGATATCACAGTGGGATATGCAAAGGACAGCTTCAAACAAAATGATCTGCGGCCGGAACACTACTTCAACTGCGTACAGACGAATAAAGCAACCGGCGAGCAGACAAATTTCGAGATCACAGACGATGATCAGGTCATCGAGTATGAGGTGAACTTTAATCAGATGATCCGCGTGAATACACAGGGGAGAGATCTGATCAAGCATGATATGGGACGAGCCATCGACGAACTGGCAGATAAGGTAGAGGAAGTGGCAGATGCAGAAAATCGGCTGGCACAGCTAAAGGGACTGCTGTCGAATCCGAAATACTCCGGAGACAGCAAGGCAGTAGAACAGATTAACTACATGATCTCGGATGCAGAAAATGAAGTGAAGATGAAGAATCAGGAAATGCGTAGCATGTTCAATACACACATCAGTGTATTTCAGGACTTCCAGACGGATGTAACGGCATTACAGTCGGACTCCGGTGCCCGTACCTCGAAGCTGGATATGATCGCATCCAGAGTGGCCGAGCAGTATACAAACTTTACGGATCTGATGTCCTCCAATGAAGAGGTTGACTATGAAGATAAAGCAATCGAATTCTCCTCTTCTGCAATTGTATACAATGCAGCCCTTCAGGTAACGGGAAATGTTCTGCAGAAGTCATTGCTGGATTTTATATAAGATGGTAAAATGAAAGGAGAAATTCTATGGTAGCACAGACAAGATTATTTGGAGAAATTACAATCGAGGATGATAAGGTTCTGGAATTCCCGAATGGAATCATAGGAATTGAGGATAAGCATAAGTTTGCTATCGTATATGATGTAGAACGGGGGGCTGATACCGCTATCCGGTGGCTGCAGTCTATGGAAGATCCATATCTGGCTCTGCCGGTGATTGAACCGCTGGCTATTGTAGATGAATATAATCCGATCATTGAGGATGCTTTGCTGGAACCGATCGATAATCCGCAGGATGAGGACATCGTGGTTTTACTGACGATGATCGTATCCTCCGATGTCACAAAGGTCACTGCAAATATGAAGGCTCCGATCGTGATCAACTCCGCTACCCGGAAGGGTGAGCAGATCATAGTGGAAAATGCAGACTATGAAGCAAAGTTTAATGTGTATGATGCGGTACAGAGAAAAAAGGCAGGTGAGTGATTATGTTAGCATTATCCAGAAAGCAGAATGAGGCCATTGTAGTAGGAAATGATATCGAGATCACGATCCTGGAAATCAAGGGTGATCAGGTAAAAATCGGGATTCAGGCACCGAAATCCGTACCGGTTTACCGAAAGGAACTGTATATGCAGATCAAGGATGCCAATCAGGAGGCCATCAAGCAGGCCGGCACCTTGGAAAATCTGAAAAATCTACTGTGACCGGGTGTTAATATTTGACGGTAACCGTACGATATAATAGATAATGAAGAATCTCATGTGTGTCAAAACGGACGTTGTCATACATGGATGAAATAGAATGGTTGCATAGCAAAAGGCAGAAATGCCGGAATTCACACGGAGGTGGATGACATGGGAATAGGTGGAATAGAATCAAGTGTTAATAGTGGTGCGGTTCGTAGCGTGAATACAAAAACCGTGACACCGGTAACGCCGGAGGTGAACAGCATATCCGGTTCTCCGATGGCAGATAATTATGCAAGGGTGGTACAGTCGTCGGAACAGCAGACTGCCGGTGAGCAGACAGACGAGCAGGGAAAAGAACAGTTTTATAGTGATGAACGGCCGATTCAGGAGGTTTCAAAGGATAAGGTAGAGAGTGCCTTACGGGACATTAATACAAAGATCCGTCCGACGCATACAGAGTGTCAGTTTACCTATCATGAAGAAACAAAGCGGATATCCATCAAGGTTATGGATCAGTCCACAGGTGAAGTGATCCGGGAAATCCCGCCGGAGAAAACACTGGACATGATAGCAAAAACGTTGGAGCTGGCAGGTATTCTGGTGGATGAGAAACGATAGGAGGGATAGGTATGACGATGAGAATGACCGGCCTGATCTCAGGTCTGGATACAGAGAGTCTGATCACACAGATGATCAGCGGGCATAAGACAAAGGTAGAGAATGCCCAGAAGCAGCAGACGAAGCTGAAGTGGAAGAAGGAAGCATGGTCTTCCCTGAATACGAAGCTTTATTCCTTCTATACAGGGGCTTTAAGCAATTTCAAATCTGTAGGAACCTACAAGGCAAAGAAAGTAGAGTCCACAGATGATTCCAAGGTAAAGGTGAGCAGCAGTAACAGTGCTGTCAATGGCGTACATACATTATCAGTGAAACAGTTGGCAAGTTCCGGTTATCTGACCGGTGCCAGTCTGACCGGAAAGGCATTCCATACAACCTCTTATGTAGCAGCCGAGAATGCTGATACAGCCCTGAGTGAGCTGAAGAATGCAAAAGGGTATGATCTTGATCTGGAAGGCAAGAGCTTCGAGATCTCGTATAAGACTGTTGGGGCAGATGGACAGGAAGAGACTGTTACGAAGACGATCACAGCACATGCAGGTGCAGACGGTACCCTGCAGAGCGTCATCGATGGGCTGAACCAGTCCCTGCAGGACGAAGGCATCGACATGACGGTAAAGTATAATGCGTCAAAGGGTGCACTGGAGTTTGTAAACCAGACCGCAAAGGAAGTAAAGGCTGCAGATGGAACGGTTACCGGCTACGAGGGCGGAATCGACTATACGATGAAGGCGGCAGATGAGGATTCTGCAGTAGCCCTTGGTATCAGCAAGGATGGTGTCACTGTTAGCCAGCAGAAGAGCGATATGAGTGAGAACATCCTGACGATGAATGCAGCATTCCATGTGGAACATGTATCCGATACGGCAGCAGCTGTAACCGGAAGCACGAAGCTGACAGACATGGGGATTGCCAGCGGAACGACCTATACGATGGCTGTCGGCAGCGGAGACAAGGCAAGAACCTATACCTATACGATTGATCAGGCTACGACGCTGTCAAGTCTGGCGAAGGAATTTTCTAAGATGGGCGTGACTGCCAGCTATGATGAGAAACAGGGACGGTTCTTTGTGAATTCAATAGAATCCGGTGCCGACTACGACTTCCGGCTGACAGCTGATAATGATACAGCATTGTCTACACTGGGTCTGGATGCAGCGTCTTCCAATAAGATCGATGCACAGGATGCCATCGTAGTCTACAATGGAGCAACCTTCCGGCAGTCATCGAATAACTTTAGCCTGAATGGTTTGAACTTTACGGTTAACGATGTAACAACCTCAAAGGACGAGCAGGGGAATATCAAAGATAATCCGATCCGTATGACGGTCAGCACCGATACGGACACCATATATAATGCAGTCAAGGATTTCATCAAAGAGTATAATTCTCTGATGAAGGAAATGAGCACCTTATACAATGCAGATCGGGCCAAGGATTATGAACCACTGACCAGTGACGAAAAGGAAAATATGTCGGATAAGGAAGTGGAAGAGTGGGAGAAGAAAATCAAGGATTCCCTTCTCCGCCGGGATGATACGATCAGTTCTTTGATGTCAACGATGCGGACAACGATGAATCAGTCGGTGGAATATACCGGTTCCGATGGAAGCACGAAACGGTATTCCTTAGCCAGCTTCGGGATCAATACCGGTAAGTGGAATGAATATGGTCAGCTTCATATCAACGGGAATCCGGATGATGCGGACTATAAGGATGCCGATGATAAGTTACGGGCGGCAATCGAGAACGATCCGGATGCTCTGATCAATACGTTGAGCAGTCTGGGCAAGGATTTATACGGAAGTTTCCAGAAGGCGATGAAGAGTTCTACCTTAAGTAGTGCTCTGACCTTCTATAATGATAAGCAGATGGATACCGAGATCAGCGACTATGATGATAAGATCAAGAAGCTGCAGGATAAGATGAATGATGTTGAGGATCGATACTACAAGCAGTTTGCAGCAATGGAGTCTGCGCTGGCAGAGTTACAGTCCAATCAGTCCAGTCTGTCCAACTTGTTTGGATCGAACTCATAGAGAAAGAGGTAGAATATGGTAAATAATGCAGCGGTGGCATACGGAGCCAGAAAGGTGGAAACAGCGTCCCCGGCAGAGCTGGTTCTGATGTTATATGAAGGAGCCATCAAGTTCTGCAATATCGCGATAGGAGCGATCGAGAAGAAGGACTACGAAAAGGCAAATACGAATATCCAGAAGGCAAGACGAATCATCGTAGAGCTACAGACGACGCTGGATCATAAGTATAAGGTGGCAGAGGACTTCGATGTGATCTATGATTACATCTTTAAAACCCTGGTACAGGCAAATATAAAGAAGGATCCGGAAATTCTGGAGGAAGCTCTGAAGCAACTACGTGATCTGCGGGATGCATGGAAGGAAATCATGCGGACGGCAAAGATGCCACGATAGAATGAGAGGATACTATGGAACATACAGCAAGCTATATGCAGGTACTGGAAGAATCGCTTGCACGAAAAAGTCAGGTGCTACAGGCTCTGTTAGAGTTATCAAAGCAACAGACGGAACTGGCAGAAGCAGATGAATTCGATATGGATGCATTCACCACACTGATGGAGCAGAAGGATGCATTACTGGAACAACTTCAGGCGCTTGACAGCGGTTTTCAGAAGATCTATGAAGGTGTAAAAGCAGAACTGACGGAGCATCGTGAACAGTATGCGGATCCGATTCGCCGGATCCAGACACAGATCCGGAAGGTAACCGATCTGGGCGTCGAACTGCAGACACTGGAGGAGCGAAACCGGGCAAAGCTGGAGCAGAAGTTCTCCAGACAACAGCAGGAGCTGCGGCAGGTAAAGACCTCGAATAAGGTAGCAAATACCTACTATAAAAATATGTCAAAGCTGCAGAATATGGATGCTTACTTTCTGGATCAAAAAAAATAAAAAAGTTTAAAAAGGGTATTAAGTATCGGAGCAATCATCCGATATATATAATACAAGGGTTGATAAACCATCAACCACTACATATTCACGGTGGATAACCACCAGTACCTGTAGCAAGGATGCTACAGTAAATTCAAGGAGGAATTATTATGATAGTACAGCACAACCTTCAGGCAAACAACACAAACAGAATGTTAGGCGGCAATGTTAAGGTCGTTAAGAAGTCATCTGAGAAGTTAGCTTCCGGTTACAAGATCAACCGTGCAGCTGATGATGCAGCAGGTCTTAGCATTTCTGAGAAGATGAGAGCTCAGATCCGTGGTCTGAATCAGGCAGTTAACAACGCTGAGGACGGTATCTCATTAATCCAGACAGCAGAAGGTAACATGAATGAAATGCATTCTATCCTTCAGAGAATGGAAGAGTTAGCAGTTAAGGCCGCCAACGATGTTAACGAGTCAGAAGACCGTACTACAATTTCTGATGAAATGACTCAGTTGCATGATGAGCTGAATGCAATTGCATCACGGGCTAAGTTCAATGGTAAGGAATTGAAGAGCTTCAGCGGTAAGCTTCAGATTGGTGCCAATAATGGTGACACCATGGACATTACTGTTAAAGTTAATGTTTCAGTAGCTTCCATTGCAGTTGATAGTCATGGCTCTGCATCTTCTACAATTTCAGCCGTACAGCAGGCAATTAAGGATGTATCTGCACAGCGTTCTAAGTTAGGTGCTGTTCAGAATCGTTTGGAGTACACAGTTAACAACTTGGAGAATTACTCTGAGAATCTGACTGATGCTGAAGCTCGTATCCGTGATACAGATATGGCTACAGAAATGGTTAACTACAGCAAGGCTAATATTGTACAGCAGGCTGCACAGTCTATGCTGGCTCAGGCTAACCAGTCTAATCAGGGTGTATTATCATTACTTCAGTAATCAAGTAAGGTTATTGCAAATAGGGCTGACACGCAAGTGTCAGCTTTATTTGTATAAAAAAATAATAAGGGACATTGATATGGGTGAAAAAACAAAACAGGAATTATTAGATCAGATACAGGAAATTTCAGATAAGTTCTACCAAAATAAAGAACAGGATGGGGTTATATTAATGCCAGTTCTAATACAAAAGTTAACTGAAGTGGTAAATACTATACCACAGGAACAACAAAACCTGTATTATGCAGGAATTAAGAATTTGTTGGAAGCATTTGAAAGCAAGAATTATGTATTAATTGCAGATATTTTAGTATATGATATTTCGGAATTGATATAAGGCATAAAGAGGATAAATGAATGGCGATATATGAAAAAAATTTGTTGGCATTACAGGAAGCAAGACAGGATTTCTATAATAAATTAAGTGATAGATTGAATGGAAATATTGATTTATATAAAAAGATTTACACGGGAAATGCATTGGACGGAGATAAATTTCTGGTGATCATGGATGGAGATGTGTTGATTCCTTTAGCATCTACCTATAGTCCCTGTCACGAGGCAGAGCGATATGCTCTTCAGTATGAGGAAAATTGGGAATTGCAGACGCTGCTATTGTTCGGATTTGGAAATCCAATGGTTATTCGACAGATATTAAGTGATGCATGTCCGATTAATCGGTGTATTGTATACGAACCGTCTATTGATATATTAAAAAAGGTATTAGAGGAGTATGAAATAGAAGATTTACTTCGTGATTCACGCCTGACAATCATGGTTAAAGGGATTAATGGCGAGGAGTTGGAAGAAGAATTATATAGTATTTTAAATTATGAAACTTGGAGATATTTTTATTTTAGTAGTCTCACAAGCTATGAAAAACTATTTGAGAATGAATATAAAGAAGTTCAGGTGATTGCTAAAAGGGTTGCCGGAAATAAAAGCGCTGAGTTAAATTCATTGTCACATTTTGCAAAAGCAGGGATGGAGAATGAAATCAAGGCGTTTTATTGGATGATGAAAGGAAAAATTCTTAGTAGTATGCATCATATTTTCCCAGAGGATTTGCCGTGTATTGTGGTAGCAGCAGGACCTTCGTTGGAAAAAAATGTAGATGTTCTGAAACAGGCGAAAGGAAAGGCATTTATTCTATGTGTGGATACAGCTCTGACATTTCTGTTAGAGCGAGGTATTGTACCAGATATGGCATGTACAGTAGATCCACAGAAGGGACCTTCTTATTTTATAAGACCAGAGTTATCAGAAATTCCAATAGCAGTATCAACGGATTCTGATTATCGTGCGCTGGAAACGATTAAAGATATTAAACCAGTATATTTTTCTACGACCAATGATTTTTGTGAAAGATTATATAAAGAACAGGGATATGATATAGAATATTTTGACGGAGGAGGATCTGTCGGAACAGTATGTTTTCAGATAGGACTAAATTTAGGGTTTAAAACAATTATAATTATAGGGCAGGATTTAGCATTTACTGAGAAAAAATCACATGCCGGAACCGGTGATCTGAAAGAGGAAGATATGATATATGGAATGCTGATGGTAGATGGGTATTATGGTGATCGGGTATTGACTCGGTTAGATTTTAAACATTATATTGATTGGTATAATATGAAAATACCACAGCTGACGGATGTAAAAGTAATTAATGCAACTGAAGGTGGAGCTAGACTTACTGGTGCTGAACAAATGACGTTACAGGAGGCGGTAGATAAGTATTGCGTGAATAAATATGATATAGAGAAACTACTAGAGGAAGTGCCAGAAGTATGGGATAGTTGGAAAGATAAACAGAAATATTATAAGGAACTGAAAGATAAGTATCAGTATTTTGTTGGAATGAAGCGACGCTTGATTGAGGGAATTGAAGGGGCAAAACGTGGTATTGTATTGTTGAGTCGTAGTGGATATCAGAAGAAGGAACTTCAGAAAATTGATAAGGAATTAAATGATTTGGTTCGAGAAATATCAAGTGGGGAGGGAATTTTGATATTGATAAAAAGGACTATAGATAGTTTTGTAACAATGAACGATGACTTGTTGAATGGCGAGAAAAGAGCAGAACAAGAAGGTATAAGATTATATAAGAAAATGCAGAACTATTTGCAAGAACTGCTAGATGCAATGAATGAATTGCTTCCAATATGGAAAGAAGTGATAAATAAGATTAACGAAGAGTACGGTTTTGAGTAACTGGAAAGGAGCAGGGAGAAATGGCAAAAGAGTATGATATAGATATTTATTCACAGCGAAGTTTATATCAAGCAGATGAGAGAACTTGCAAAATCTATTTTTCAGAGCCGGAAACGGGGGTAAAACCGGATACCGGTATTTTGTTGTTGATTTCTGGCTATGGTGGAGAAGCTAATTCAAATGTTTATAAGAAAATGAGGAGAGTTTTTGCAGACCAGTATAATTTGGTGACGGCACAATGTGATTATTTTGGATGGGAGTATATGCAGACGCGACCTGTGAAATTCACAGAGGAAATATTACAACAAAATTTGACAAATCAAGAATTGAAATTATTGTTGAATGAACCGTCAAAATTCGATGATATTATGAATGGCAAGGAAATTATAATTCCAATTAAACAGAAGGAGACATTAAACAATTTTAATGATATGGGACTGGTTCAGGCAATGGATCATTTGATCGCAATGAAGGTTATTGATGATATTTTGACACAAAATAATTTGGTTTATAATAAAAGACGAATTATTGTAAATGGAATGTCACATGGAGCCTATATCGCATATATGTGTAATGCATTAATGCCAGGTGTGTTTACTACTATCATTGATAACAGTGGATACTTATATCCGGAATATATGGAGAATACAAGGACTGTAATGAGAAGAATTTCAAACAAGTATACCATTGTGATGTGTTATGATTATTTAATAAAGCAGATTGTTTTTGACAAAGAAATTTACCGGTTACCATATTGCTATTCGCAAATATCAAATCAGGCACATATTATATCCTTTCATGGAATATCGGATAATATGACAACTTTGGAAAATAAATTGCGATTTTTAGATAGTATACCAAACACGGATTGTAAGATTATTACGGAACAGGATGTGGATCATGAGATTTTTACAAGCACAGATCATGGCCTGGGGGCTAATTTCTTAAAGCTATTTTCTTATGTAATGGATAATTATAATATGATCAGTGAAAATGAGGGAATGCACTTTAAGAATCATACATTGTTGACAAAAAACTATCGTTATATAATATCGAATGAAGAAGGCATTCCGTTATTGAGATGTGAAAGCAGAGGAGGAAAGAAAAGTGCTGAATAATAAAACAATTTTAGTGACAGGTGGTACAGGATCTTTTGGAAAAAAATTTCTTGAAATGGTATTTGCAAAGTACAATCCTAAAAAAGTCATTATATATTCCAGAGATGAATACAAACAAAGTGTTATGAAAACGGAATATGCGAATAAAGTTGATATGTCAAAGGTTCGTTTTTTCATAGGAGATGTTCGGGATAAAGAACGGTTATATCGTGCGTTTGCAGGAGTGGATTATGTTATTCATGCAGCGGCGATGAAGCAAGTGCCTACCTGTGAATATAATCCGTTTGAAGCAATTAAGACGAATATTCATGGCGCACAGAATGTTATCGATGCTGCTCTTGACTGTGGAGTAAAGAAAGTAGTGGCACTGTCAACAGATAAGGCAGTAAATCCGATTAATCTATATGGTGGTACGAAACTGGTATCGGACAAACTCTTTATTGCAGCGAATGCATATCGTGGCGAAAATTATAAAACAGTATTCTCAGTTGTGCGTTATGGAAATGTAGCAGGCAGCAGAGGATCTGTGATTCCTATTTGGAAGAGGATTATAGAAGAAGGTGGTACAACCTTGGGAGTGACGGATATGAGAATGACTCGGTTTTGGATTACTCTGGAACAGGGGGTTGAACTGGTATTCAAGGCATTGGAAGAATCAAAGGGAGGAGAAACCTATATTTCCAAGATACCTTCTTTCCATATCGGAGATTTGGCTGAGGCAATGCTGCCCGGATGCAAGATTGACGAGTTTGGAATCCGAGAAGGGGAAAAGCTTCATGAAATCATGGTGACGAAGGATGATTCATGGACAACCTATGAATATGAAAAACATTTTATTATTTACCCACATTATGACTGGGCAAGTTTGGATCATGATGTATTACCCGGAGGAATAAAAGTGCCAGAAGGATTTAGTTATACATCAGATAATAATAAGGAATGGCTTGATGTAGAAGCATTAAAAGAAGCATTAAAAGAAATTTAAATTACAACATAGACTAGAAGGTATCTGATATGAGAGAAAAGGCAATAGCAATAATTACAGCCCGAGGAGGAAGCAAGCGTATTCCTAATAAAAATATTAGGGAATTTTGTGGAAAACCAATTATAGCATATTCAATACAAGCTGCAATAGAAAGTAATATTTTTGATGAAATAATGGTGTCTACCGATAGTTATGTTATTGCAGAAATTGCACAGAAGTATGGCGCACGAGTACCATTTATGAGAAGTGACCAGACAGCTGATGACTATGCAACAACGTCGGATGTAATATTAGAGGTTCTTCGAAATTATGAGAAAATGGGTAGGACGTTTGAATATATTAGTTGTATATATCCGACAGCACCATTTGTAACTGGCGGTAAGTTGAAAAGTGCTATGAAAATCATAGAAACCAATGACTGTGTTGAAGTAATGCCAGTTGTTGAATTTTCATATCCTCCGCAACGATGCTATGTTATTGAAAATGATAAAATGCATTATAAATATCCAGAATATAGTGAAATACGTTCGCAGGATCTTGAAAAGTACTATCATGATGCGGGACAATTTTACTTTTATCGGACTGATGAATATTTGGTACGAAATGGAAAGATAAAAGGAGATGTATATCCTCTGATTGTGTCTACAATGGAGGTACAGGATATCGATAATGAAAGCGATTGGAAAATAGCGGAAATAAAATATAAGCTAATAAATAGTAAATAATAAGGATGGACGAAACGTGGAAGATATATTGGGAAAAATAGTAGCACATAGCACTTACATTATTGCGGAGATGTCTGCAAATCATATGCAGAGCATTAAACGCGCAAAAGAGATTATTAAAGCTGCTAAAGAGGCAGGAGCAGATGCAATAAAAATTCAAACATATAGACCGGATACTATAACTATTGATTGTAGTGGAGAAGAATTTATGTGTACTCCGGGAAGCCCATGGGAAGGCATGAATTTATATAAATTGTATGAAAGTGCATATACTCCATGGGAGTGGCATGATGAGTTATTTGAATATGCAAAAGAATGTGATATAGCGATGTTTTCAACTCCGTTTGATTTGACAGCGGTGGATTTTTTGCATAAATATGATATGCCTGCTATTAAAATTGCATCTTATGAGATTAATGATATACCTCTGATAAAAAAAGCTGCCTCAGAGATGAAACCTATAATCTTATCAACGGGATTGGCAGATTTAACGGATATTGATTTAGCAATAAAAACGTGCAAAAGCGTTGGAAATAATAATATTGTTTTACTTAAATGTGTATCAGAATATCCTACACCATATGAAGATATAAATCTTAGAACCATGCTTAATATGAAAGAAACGTTTGAATGTGAAGTAGGATTATCAGATCATTCGATAGGAGATGAGGTCGCAATTGCCTCGGTTGCATTAGGCGCCACTGTAGTAGAGAAACATTTTACGTTATCAAGAAATGAAGGTGGGGCTGACGCAGAATTTTCGATGGAGCCGATGGAATTTGAAGAGATGGTTAAGAAGATACGGCATGTCGAAAAGGCGATGGGACGGGTTACATATAATTTGACTGAAAGACAAAAGAAGAGTAGAGAACGTTCAAGATCTTTATATGTTGTCAGAAATATAAAAGAAGGAGAAGAGTTTACATCTGAGAATGTTAAATCTATACGTCCTGGTTATGGACTGCAACCTAAATACTATGAAACTATTTTAGGACGTAAAGCAAAATATGATTTACAAAAGGGCACAGCATTAGCTTGGCATGATATTCAATAGAAATGGAAGAAGAGCAAATGAATGTTTTAGTATTAAGTGTAGGAACAAGGTGCAAATTAATACAATATTTTAAGGACAAAGTGAATGGTTTCAATCGTGTGGTTGCAACGGATTGCAGTAAATATGCACCTGGACTTTATATGGCTGATCAATATTATATTGTGCCACCAATGGTAGAACCGGAATATATTTCGATCATTAAAGAAATTTCTGAAAAAGAAAAGATAGGAGTAATCGTACCATTACAGGAGGCAGAATTAGAATTAATTGAGACAAATCGAGATACATTTGAGAAAATGGGGATATTAGTATTAACTTCAGAAATAGAAACATTGCGAATATGCCGTGATAAGGTAAAGATGTATCAAACACTATGTAGGGCTAATGTACCATGCATAGAGACTTACGATTGTGAAACTCAGGCAGACGAAATTGTAAAGTTGAAGCTGCCTTTATTTGTGAAACAACGAAAAGGGGCTGGCAGCATAGGAATAATGAGGGTTGATAATTATAAGCTATTGAAAGTGTTGTTGGATAATAGAAAGGAACCGTTGATAATACAACCATATTTGCAAGCGGAAGAGTATGGTGTTGATGCCTATATTGATACTATCAGTGGGGAGATAATTTCCATTTTTATAAAAAGGAAAATTCGTATGAGATCAGGGGAGACAGAAAAAGCGGTATCTTTAAAAAATGAAAATATATTAAATCTGGTTCGTAAAGTAGTGGAAATAATGAAATTTAGGGGGCCAATAGATTTGGATATATTTGAATCCGGTGGTCAGTATTATATATTAGAAATAAATCCGCGTTTTGGTGGTGGATATCCACATGCGTATGCATGTGGAGAAAATTATATTAGATATATTGCAAACAATGCAATGAAAAGAAAAAATATACCTAAGATTGGAAAGTACACTGAAAAACAGGTAATGTTAAAATATACAGAGATGGTTTTGTTAGATGAAAAAGATATGTTTTAGGGTTGACGCTAATTCTGATATTGGACAAGGACACGTAATGAGGTGCTTGGCTATTGCTGACTATGCGAAAAAATATGAAATTTTTGATTCAATATTTATTGTTTCGAATATTGAATCAGGCAAATTGTGTATTGACAGAGGATACGTATGTGATTTCACAAGACAAGATGATTATAGAGAGTATTCGATACAACGAGCAGAAGAAATGAAAGGGGTCATTGAAAAATACGATATATCAGCTATATTTATTGATAGCTATGATGTTACTGCAGAGTATGTTCGTACATTAAGTGAAATTAAACCAATAATATGCTTTTATAGTCGATATGATGTGATTAAAGCAGATATAGTTATAAATTATAATATTAATGTTGATATCAATATTTATCAGAAACAATATCAAGATATTAAAAATAGATTGTTGCTAGGGAGTAAATATATACCGTTACGGGAAGAGTTTGCGCAAACCACCAAACCAATGTACCGAACGAGTATTGAACGAATATTAGTTTTAACAGGAGGTAGTGATCCTTATAATATAGGAGATATGATACAGTACGTGGCAAAGGAATTAAAAAAATGTCAATTCATAGTTGCCAGAGGACAATATGTAACACAGAAACAAAAAGAGGCAGGATTAGGTAATATAAAATATATTTATAATACAGATAGGATTTCTGAAATAATGAAGGATAGTGATATTGTAATTTCAGCTGGAGGAACTACAATGTATGAGTTATGTGCATTACGAATACCTACTATTGTATACACGATGGCGGATAATCAAAAGTCGGAAGCCGAATACTTATATAAATTGGGGTGCATAGAATTTATAGGAGATGTTCGTGAAAATGAGAACTTTACAGACTGCATGTTGGAAAAGATTAAGAAGTATATTTATTGCCCTGAAAAAACAAAAGATATGGCAGATAAAATGAAGAATGTAGTTGACGGCAATGGATGCTCTAGAATCGTGAAATCAATTGAATCGATTATATATTAAGAAAGGATTAATAACTCAAACTTCGCACATAAGCTGAATGATTTCTTGATATTTTCGTGACCTCCTTGTAATGAATTTACCCCATAGGGTGTTATAGCTTCATTATAAGGATTTGGAAACAAAATGATTTCCTTTTTAACGGAATCGCGATTTCCTATAAAGCGGAACTGTGATTTCCATCGCACAAGAATATTCATGTTGTAACATATAGGAGTACTTCAATTCAAAAAAGGTGATAAAATAAAAATAAAATATTTACAAAAAATACTTGCTTTTTATATAGTACCGATGTATAGTTATTGTATTGAACATGATTAATTAGCTATACAGAAAGGAAATATATGGAAAAGCGCATAAAACGCAGATCATTAGAAGAACTGAATTTAATTGATGATTTTTTGTTTCAGGCGACGATATCACATGGCAAGTTGGGGGAAGAGATTTGCCGGATGATGTTGAGTACGATATTAGGGAGAACGATCGGACGCGTAAAGGTATCGACACAGAAGGTGATATTAGGTCCAGATACTGCGATGCGGGGGATACGAATGGATGCTTATGTAGAATCGGAAGAAGAGATACAGGTAGATACCGATGCGGAGATCTATGACATTGAGCCGGATACGACATATGAAAGAGATACATTACCGTGGCGGACAAGACTCTATCAGGCGATGATTGATTCCCACCAGTTAGAAAGCGGATGGAACTATAGGGATTTGAAGAACATATATATCATTATGATTCTGCCCTATGATCCGTTTGGAAAGAAACGGATGGTATATACTGTGAAGAATCAGTGCATAGAAGAGCCGGACATTCCCTATGAAGATGGGATTCGAAAGATATATTTATATACAAAAGGGGTAGAAGGAAGTCCTAGCCAGGAACTGCAAGATATGCTAAGATACATAGAGAACAGTATCGAAGAGAACGTGACAAATGAAACGATACATTTGATCCATAAAGGCGTTCAGGTAATCAAGCAGAACAAAGAGGTAGGTGTTCAGTATATGAAGACATGGGAACGAGAAGCGATGATCCGGGAGGAAGGAAAAGAGAAAGGAAGAACTCTTATTAATGAATTAAATCGAAGGCTGGTAGAAGCAGGACGGCTGGAAGATATGGTAAAAGCGGCTACCGACGAGGCCTTTCAGGAGCAGTTATTAAAGGAATATAATTTGCTATAGTATTTAGGTCCTTAAAAATGAAGATGTAAAAATAATAAAAACAAATTGCATAAAAATATTGACAAGCAGGAATAGATGGAATATATTAAGTATCAAGCAAGTATATTTCATCTATTTTCTTATATTCAAAGACGTTTGATGTATATTCTGAGATTGAGGATCCTTGCTGATGATCACAAAGAGAAAGACAGGGATTCTTGCAGAGCATAGTAAGAAATGATGGAAGGTACGGATGGCTGTTCTGTATCAATGCTTTGCTTTGAAATCCCGGAAGGGAGAACCGATTGGGAAAGAAAGACCGATACGAGAAGGTGTATACCGGAAATGCGGAAGTATTTGCGGATATCGTAAACTACCTGCTGTATGAAGGAGAGGAAAGGATTCGGCCGGATGACTTACGCGAGTTGGACGGGGAAGAACTGCTAGTGGAGGAAAAGAAAGTACTTCAGCGGCTCCGGGATGTTGTAAAACAAGTGACAGTCCGTCAGAATGAAGAAGCCATCTATATGATTATCGGATTAGAGAACCAGACACAGGTACACTACGCCATGCCGGTAAGAACCATGGTCTATGATGCCATGCACTATGCCGGGCAGGTCGAAGAGATCCGGAAGCAGAACGGCAGGCGGTGGAAACAGGAAAAAAGAAACAATAGTGATAATAGTGGTGAACAAGCCGGAAGCAGAGTAGAAGATCGGCTCCTGACTTCCGCAGAGTTCCTAAGCGGCATCACAAAGGAAGATAAGCTTCTTCCCGTCATTACCATTGTAATTCTGTATAGCAGTGAACCATGGGATGGACCAACCACCCTATATGACATGCTGGCAACCAAAGATCCGGAGATATTAAAGTATGTGCAGGACTATCACATCCACTTAATTGCACCGGGCAATATGACCGATCAGCAGATCCGGTGTTTTCATAGCAGCATGCGAAAGGTATTAACCTTTATCAAATACGCAAAGGATAAGGAAAAGATGAAAGAAATAATGTCAGAAGAAGACTCCGACTTCTACCATGTAGATCGGGAAACGGCACAGTTTATCAAAGAAATGACAGGTGTTAACATAGAGATTCAAGAAGGCGAGGAGGACGTAAATATGTGTAAAGCATGGGAAGATATGGCAATAGACATGAAAAATGAAGGCTTGCAGTTAGGACTGCGGCAAGGAGAGCAGTTGGGACTGCAGGAGAAGAACCGCTTGGTTATCAAAAACATGCTCCAGCGAGGTTACAGCGATGAGGATATCCTTGCCATTGCAGAGTGTGAACCGGAGGATATTGAACAGGTCAGAAGGCAGTTATAAGTGGTCCCTTAATGAGTACGAAGCACGAATTTAGATTAGCATAAATAGGAGCGTGTCCGGAATGGAACGAAAATATATAATAGTAGCAGGAAGAGTACAGGGAGTAGGGTTTCGATACCATGCCATGAATCTGGCAATCGAGTATCATCTTACAGGCTGGATCCGTAATATGCAAAACGGCGGTGTAGAGATGGAGGTACAGGGAGAACCGGAAGGTATCCGCCGGTTTGTAGAGAACTTAGATAAAGATACTCACTGGATAAAGATTGATCATCGATCTATAGCAGATATGCCATGTCTGGTAGACGGAGAGACCGGATTTCGTATTCGCTATAGCTATTAGGTTTTTTGTTTGCGGAATAGATATATCATCATACTAATTCCCAGCAGGACTCCACAGATAGAAACCAGAAGACCTAGGTACAGATGTGGATACACGATCTGGATCATTGCAGATGTACCATCCATTACCAGCATATGGTTCTTGTTATATAGCGGAGTATCAGAAACAAAGTTATCCTGATAGGCTAAGGTGGTGTTTACCTGTGGCTGTTCGCTTTGGATGGTGATCGTGTTTTCATTTGGGTCAACCGATATAGACATAGGAACCAGTTCACGAGTAGGCAGGGTTTCGTAGTGGATTCTTAGACAGTCGCTTAACAGATTCCAAAGGGCAGTGTTCTCAGTGCCGGTTTCTATCGCATAGTAGGCCAGATTCATTCCAAGATAGTAGATATTTTCGCTGATAGCATCCTGACTGAAGAAAGGCAGCGTTTGACCGTCTGAGTCAATCGAACCCAAGACTTGGCCGGCATCGTTGATATAACCGGTTTTCCATTGACCATCATCGGATGGGATGGTTCCGGTGACAATGGTTTCTCCACCATAATGAAGAGCAGGGAGAGACTGAGTAAAGGTAATCTGTGATGCGTTTACATTCAGGAAGGTCTGTTCCTTGTAGGCATTCTCCGGTATGTGTGCACCATCGATCACCACACGGGTTCCACACTCAGATACAGCACGAAGAAGGGTTTCTGCAGTTTCCTGATTGTGATAGTCAAATCCACTTAAAAACAGCGTTTCATAGCTACTAAGTTCCTCCGGGCTGTAGTCATCGATATAGTTGGATGTACCTACGGTAAAGGCTGGGAAATAGATGGATAACGTATTCGCATACTGTCCAATAGCCAGGCCGGGATATTCAGATCGGACACCAAAGGAAGCCGGAGTGTTTTTCTTAAATATATAAGAAAGGTCTGTAGTGGTTACCAGTTCATATCCACATAGCTCCGCAGCAGACAGGAGCTCTTCTGTATGATTGACCGTAGAGGCCTTTGTAACCAGAACCGTATCGTCCCCCAGTTCTATGCTGCGATCAAAGACATATACATACTGTTGATGTTCCAAGGCTTCGTTCATAAGCATGATATTCTGAGAAGTAGAAGCGCCCTGCCATGCCCATCCATAGGAGTAGTCGATTGCATCCTCTCCGGTAGACAGGCCCCAGGACGGATAGGATCCAAAGTTGCTTAGATCCATGAGGTTTGCCCGTTGTGTGGTATATCGTTTTAAAACCTCAGCCTCTGCTTTGATAGCAGGGGAGGTAGGCTGGTAATAACGTGGAATGTACAGGACACTGGCGAAGCAGTCAACAGCTAACAGGATCGTTAACAGGATCGAGTACTTCTTTTTGAGTGAAGTCCATTCCAGAAAGGACAGGAAAAAGAATCCATAGGAAAGCGCAATGAAGCGGAAGAACCATAGGAAGTTCCCCAAGGGAAGATGTTTGGTTACACTGATGGTTGCAGGGGTAAGTCCCAGCAGAACGACTGCGGATAGGAAGAAGCCGGCACGGTGTTTCTTATTCGCCAGCAGGATTCCTAGGATTGCAACGAAAACGATTGCAACACCGTAGTAGATCGTATCTGCTACACCGGTTGCACGATTCATCAGATTGAGAGAGGTGCTGAGCGGTGCAGAGTAAAGCTCCTGAACGGTAGAACTGGAGTCACCCATCGAGAGCATACCACCGGAGATGGCAGGGATAAACCAGATACCTGCGATTGCGATGCCGATGAGCATAGCGGCTAAAGCTTCTATGTCCTGACGAATGGTACGGTTATGGATCGCATCAAAGCACAGGAAGAAGAAGGTTCCGATGCCGATGATGGCAGTTAACATCAGGTGAGTGACCGTAAGCAAGGTCATAAAAAGCATAAGACCGATCATTGCAGAACGTTTATGTTCCCGAATGTATGTCCAGAGAAAGAAAATGATATAAGGAAGAATCACTGTGGTCAGTATACGTGGAAGATTACCTTCACAGAGGTATACCCGGATGTTATCCGGCAGGAAGAACCAAAGGTAGGATAATACCATGGCGAGTACCGGATGGTTTAATTTGCGGCCAAGCAGGAGAAATGGAAGTCCGCCAAAGAAAAATACAAAGCCGGCATATAGATAATAGGCATGGAGGATCGATCCATTCGTTAAGAACAGAAAAAACGCCATGCAGTAATAAGCCATTGGCGGCCAGTACCGATAGATCTGAATTCCGTTATACCAGTCCGGGGAATATAGGGGATACCAGTTTCCCTCCTGGATACTATGGAACAGGTATTGGGATTTATATAGGTGCCCCCATACATCATTGCCGGATGGATCCCAGTGCCGAAACCATAAAAAGGCAGTCACCCCACAAGCACCCAATAGTAATAACAGGATGCCTATGAGAGTCGGATTTAATTTTGATTTGGTTTGTATATTTGCCATAGTAGTCTCCCTAATGCGATTACTCAAATATTCGGTATTTTAAGCGCCTGTTTATTCTTCATCAATCATGCTGATAACATAGGATCTGGATGGGGTTTCACTCATCTCGATCATCAGGAACAGCCAGCCCTCTTGGTTAAGGATTTTGCTTAGTTCCTCCTTGAAGTAGTCACAGCAGTTCTCTAATGTAGGATTAATGGTATCAAATGGTGGAACCGCATTCAGTTCCCGGTCCTGATATTGGTCAATAAAGGCTTTGATTTTCTTCTCCAGTTCCGCAAACTGTATAAAGTTGTTCTGCATCTTAATTACATGCAGAGTGATTTCCCAGGTATGTGGATGCATGGCACCCAGAATCCCATCGATATAGATTGCATGACGGGCATTTAGATAGAACTTAAACGTATACTGTTTATAACGGTTGCTTTTGCCACTGTGGCGGATTAGGAGAGAGTCACCATTGTCGGCATTGGCAGTGGTGGATGCCAGAGTTTCAAAGTCACGATTGCGCTGTGCCAGTTCCTTATTGGTCTGCAGATAACGCTTCTGGCTGCGGGACCATGAGCCATAAAGAGCTGTGATCACACCGATAGACAGGAGCAGAACACTTGCAAATAGCAGAATTAAATAAATCTCATAGGTAAAGAAGCTGCCGCTTAAGTAGACGGAAGAATCGGTGATAAATCCAATCGTATAGGTATGTTCCTGCACCGAAAAGGAGGTAGTTGTCAGGACGGCGTGGGACTCCTGTGCCAGAGATTCAAAGAACTGTGCGGGATCATCCTGAGCCTGCAGGGAGCCTGTGGTTGCCGGATTCTGAGCGAACAGGACACCGGTATCGTCATAGAGGAATGCCCAGCTACTGCCGGATGCCGGTACCTGTTCGGACAGGTAATCCGTCATTTCCTGCTGTATGGCAGTCGCATCTGTTTTAGCGGAGAAAGAATCAGAGGAAGTAGCAGCCAGTTCTGTCAGTGCACCGGCGATCAGATCACACCGGCTTTGTTGTTCCTCTGTGCAGTGCGTCAGATAAGCCTGTTGTTGTCCAAGTAATAACACTACCAGAATTGCAATCGTAAGCAGAAGGCTTACTACGATTCCTGAGAGTAAAAGGGAGAATGCTCCTCCCGAACGGGTATACCATTTAGTTTTCGTCTGACTCATTGATATTCACCTCTGCTTTCCATTTTTCAAGAACCCGATTGAGACCGGCAAAGTCCTGCTGAACAACGCTTCTTGCGGCATCCCATTCTTCCCGTAGGTTCTTCATACGCCAGGTCTGTTTCCCTTTTATGGCGTTGATGATTCCTGCAAACCGGAACCAGAACACCAGAAAGTTAAAGAGTGGAAGAAGGGCAACCAGATACCATTTTTTTGCATAATACTTCTGTAGATGCTTCTCTCCGGACAGAAAGAGGATGATACAAAAGTACAATAAGATCGTTGCAAATACATATAAAACATACATAAGTATCACAGATTCGATGATCAGGCGAATCGGATAATTAATAAAGGCAAGGCAAATCAGTGCAAAGTACCAGATCATACGTGGAAAGGCAAAGGTATGATCGTACATAAGCAGACGGATGGCAAAGTCTGATAAGAAGCCCTTTCCGAAAGACATTTTCTTCTGGCGGAACATATGCATGACTTCGATCTCTCCACGCTGCCAGCGCTGGCGCTGGATATACAGACGATTAAGATCCTCGATCGGATCTACAAAGAAGTAAGCATTATCGCATAAAGCTACTTTTTCCTGCAGCATATCCCGGATCTGGAAGGTGACATGGGTATCCTCACAGATGGTATCGGTATTGTAAAGTTGTGTTTTCAGTATAGCGGATTTGCGAAATGCCGAAAATGCGCCGGATAGTGTAAAGATACTGTTAAACTCGGACTGGAAATTTCGACCTGCCAGAAAGGCCTGACAGTACTCAAAGAATTCCAGTTTGCGTAACAGACGCTTTGGAAACGACTTTGTGGCATCGATCATCTCCGGATTTGTCATGATGGTTCCGGTCAGGCAGTCAACATCGGACTGAGACTCAAACTGCTGTACGATGTTATAGAGGGCATCCGGATGCAGAACACCATCACTGTCAATATGGATAATATATTTTCCATAGCTGTTAAAGAGTGCCAGATTCAGTGCTTTTGATTTTCCCTGTTCTGAGTTTAACCAGTGGATGGTAAGCTCCGGGAAATCCTCCTGACATTGACAGAAGATCTGGAAACTGTTGTCCCGGCTTTGGTTGTTTACCAGCATAATATAGATCAGTTTATTGTCATAGGTGGATTCATAGACCGACTGAATACACTGATATAGGGTGTCGGCAGAATTATAAACCGGAATGATCAGAGTGATTTCCGGACAGTACATTAAAGGCGACGCTTTTTTCTTCGTCAGCTTACGTTTCAGAAGAATGAAGAAGTCACCGATCGTTGGGATGATTTCCATAATGATCGGAATAATCACCCAGGCCATCCAGAATAGGATGGAGCTATGCAAAAAATCATTTAATATCGTCATATCGGAAAGCACCTACCTTCTGCCGTACTACCTGTGAACGGGTAAATACATAGAAATATAGTACCAGTGTAATTGCATAAAAGACCAGCCGCCCTACAAAGGAATGAGCGACAAAGTAACTGTTACTGCCAAACCAGTATATGATCTGACTGATGATAAAGATTCGGAGGACATTTGCCATAAAGATGCTTATGATACCCACAACACTGACTGCAATTTTTTCATAGAACTGATAGGCGGGGAAAAACCAGAGCAGGGATAGAAATGCAAAGGTTTCTATAATGCCGGTACATTCGAAGTCAATATATAAGGCCATTTGAGTCGTTCCATGGGAAATAAACAAAAGGCCCTTTTCAAAGTAAGAGGTATAGGTATTTGTCAGATTTCCCAACAGGCCGGAAACAGCAGCGATGGCATTCTGCATCGGCATAAGTAACAGTGGCTGCAGCACGATAATGGCAATCGTAAACAGGCCGGCACTTCCGAGTGTAAAAAACCAGAAGTCCAGCCTGGCACGTTTTAATACAGTTAGGATATAGATCCATAAAATGATAACAAGAGCTAAAATCCAGTTAATCATTGTACGTTACCTTTCTTTTTCTTCCATGTATAGAATCCTGCACCACAGATAGCGATGGCTGCGATGACACCCAGAATTGGTCCGGTTGAAGTACCGGCCCAGGTGACACCCTGTCCACCGATATTTGGATTCGAGATGGTGATGGATTCGATATGGTCTGTATTCATTCCTGTGATTCTGGCAAAGTCAGCCAGACGAAAGGCAAACTCGATCTCATCTCCCTTCGTAGTCGGCTGGTGAGTAGAATCATAGATGGTTAAGGCTGCCTGACTGTCACAGTACTTAGTATAATCAACGATCACACCCAGATTGGTATAGGTGCCGTTTGGAAGCCCATTATTAATAGTGGAGTTATAATCCCAGTCAATCTGATGATCAGGAGTAACCGGCATTACACCGATGGAATGCGTTTCACCGTTGATCGTAATGGACATCTGGTGTACCTGAATCTGACTTCCGTATAGGTCATTCATGGCAAAATGAACATATACCATTTCTCCATCCGTATAGATCTGCCCCTTGTGGACACTCTTGAAGTTGTTCGAGAAGTAGGTGATATCCGTGGATGGATACGCCGTCCAGTCATCATAGTAGCCATCGATCACGATCTTTGAGGTAACTCCGACTTCGGTAGAATTGTCGGAAGGGGAATCGGTGGAAGTATCTTCCGTAGATGGGCTCGCGGTAGAGGTTTCCGAACTGCCGGAAGTCTCGGTAGTAGCGGAGGCATCCTCGGTAGCAGTCTCTGTTGGATCCTCTGTGGTATCTGCAGTCAGACTTAGGGACTGCCCACGCCAGTTTAGGTCCAGACTGTCAATCGCTCCTCCATAGGTAGATAACGGAACCTGAATCTTCCAGCTAACGGTCTGATAAGGAACACGATTGGAACCGGTATTTACCGCAGTTCCACTGGCTCCCGGAATCTCACCGTACCAGGAGTCGCGAACGACCAGTTCCTGTTGCTCCACCTGATTTCCCGTGCTTAGAACAATGGAACCATATTTGCCGGATATCGGAGAACCGTTTACGCCAACGGTGATGGTTTCCTGAATGTTGTAGTTCCATGCTCCGGTATAGGATAGATAGACATAACTGCCATCCATAGATGCACTTAATGTACCTTCGTCAGAAGTGGCGGTCAATGGAGCTGCATAGGTATTGGTAAGACCCATACCTACAGCTAGTATGCACACCAAAGTCAAGGCGTATGCCAAATAGCTTTTTATTTGTAAATGTCGGTTGTGTCTCATATATCATCACTCCTCGTTTGGTTTATGATAGACCGATGGCAGATGAATTCTGGAGCATACCTGATATACGCTCAGTGGATTCTCAGCAATATCCAACTGATATAGCTGAATGCCAATCTGCTGTAGTTCTGTATGGATATCATCAAAAAAGGTATCTCCCAGATTTTCCAGATTTGGTATCAATGTCTCAAATGCAGGAAGATCATTCAGATAACAATGCTCATACTGTGCCAGATAGCGATTCATAATCTTATCAATATCAAAGAAGAGAATCTGCTCATCCTGATCCTGCCGGCTGATGTAAATCGTCACCGTAAAGGTATGGGGATGGGCATGTTCCTTTTTATAATCAAAGCTGTGACTGGCATTAAAACGATATTGGTATTTGTAATATCTCTGCATGGTTCTTTCCTTAATATATAGGGTGAGTAGTTATTCACCAACCTATAATAGTATATTTTCATCAAAAAACATTGTAGATACAGGGCGATATATTGTAAAATACAGTGAAAAAACAGTAAAATTTCCTGATTCTTTTCCTTATAATTATTATCGTCTTTGCGTGCATGTGAGTTTATAAAAAATATGTGAAAAAAATGTGTTGTTTTGTTGAAAAACGGAAAGCGTTCATGTATGGTAAAGGAAATAAAACCATAATAGTGAGGTGTGCATATGAAAAAGTTTTTCGAAGAATTCAAAAAGTTTATTATGAAAGGAAATGCACTGGATCTGGCAGTTGGTGTAATTATCGGTGGTGCGTTTACATCGATCGTTACGTCTCTGAATGTGGATATTATTACGCCGATTCTTGCGATCTTTGGTGGCGTTGACTTTTCAAATCTGACTGTGAAGCTGGGAACCGGAGATCTGGCACCGGTACTGACGTATGGTAATTTTCTGACAGCAGTGGTTAATTTCCTGATTACGGCGTTTGTGATCTTTTGTATGATTAAACTGATCAATGGAATCGGGGATAAGTTCAAGAAGAAGGAAGAAGAAAAGCCTACAACAAAGAAGTGCCCGTACTGCAAGAGTGAAATCTCCATCGAGGCCACTCGTTGCCCGCACTGCACTTCTATGCTGGAGGAAGAAAAATAATTTTTCGTTGAACCTTTTGATATCTGGACATTCCCACATGAATCCAAAGGTAACCATTCACAAATCCCTAAAAGTATAGTACAATACTAGGTAGGTAACAGTATAAGGAATCAAAGGAGAAGGAAAAAGATATGGACACAAGAATGGAAACAAAGTGTATACAGGAGGGATACCATCCGACGAAGGGGCAGCCGAGACAGCTTCCGATTATTCAAAGTACAACATTTAAGTATGATACCAGCGATGAAATGGGTAAGTTGTTTGATCTGGAGGAGGAAGGGTACTTCTATACACGACTGCAGAATCCGACGAATGATGCGGTGGCGGCAAAGATCTGTTCGCTGGAGGGTGGTGTGGCAGCGATGCTGACATCATCCGGTCAGGCAGCGAATTTCTATGCAGTATTTAATATCTGTGAGGCAGGAGATCATTTCATAGCATCCAGTTCCATCTATGGAGGTACTTATAATTTATTTGGCGTAACGATGAAGAAAATGGGGATTGAGTGTACCTTTATTGATCAGAATCTGCCGGAGGAAGAGCTGGAGCAGTACTTCAGACCGAACACAAAGCTGGTATTTGGTGAGACGATTACGAACCCAACCGTTTCCGTCTATGATATTGAGAAGTTTGCCAAACTGGCGCATAAGCACGGAGTGCCATTGATTGTCGATAATACATTTGCAACACCGGTGAACTGTCAGCCGTTTCAGTGGGGAGCCGATATCGTGACACATTCAACGACAAAGTATATGGATGGACATGCAGTTGGCGTAGGTGGCTGTATCGTAGATAGTGGTAACTTTGACTGGCTGGCACATAAGGAGAAGTTTCCGGGTCTGACGACACCGGATGAATCCTATCATGGTATTATCTATGCAGAACGGTTTGGAAAGGCGGCGTATATTACAAAGGCTACCTCGCAGTTGATGCGGGACTTTGGCTCTATCCAGTCTCCACAGAATGCCTTTTATCTGAATATGGGCTTGGAAACCCTTCCCCTCCGGATGCGTCAGCACTGTAGTAACGCACTGGCGGTTGCGGAATATCTGGAGAAGAATGAGAAGGTAGCATGGGTAAAGTACCCGGATCTGAAAAATGATGAATATCATGCATTGGCAGAGAAGTATCTTCCGCATGGTTCCTGTGGAGTTCTGGCATTCGGATTAAAAGGTGGACGGGAGACCTCCATCGCGTTTATGGATAAACTGAAGCTGGCGTCGATTGTAACGCATGTGGCGGATAGTAAGACCTGTCTGTTACATCCGGCAAGCCATACGCATCGTCAGATGACGGATGAACAGCTGCGGGAAGCAGGGGTTGCACCGGATCTGATTCGGTTGTCCGTCGGGATTGAAAATGTAGAAGATATTATTGCAGATCTGGATCAGGCATTGAATCAGATTTAAGAAGAAGTGCAAATGGTTGTAAAAGGAGGATATCCCGCTGATCAGATCAGCGAGATATCCTTTAATATATGTTCTCCGTTATAGTAGTAGATGATATTTACAACACGATGTGAGGTGTCATTGATGACTAATACCAGAACACTGCCATCTGCTCCGACGAAGTAATCAGCAGTGCTTCCGTGTGTACGCATTTCCTCCAGCATACTGAAGTAGTCCGTATAGTGATAGCCGGCAGAGTCGTCACTGCTGTGGTCACCGGAGAGAGTCGATGTAGCCTCTGCCTGAGTCAGCAGATGACTTTCGGAATCTCCGACAGAGATGCCGAACAGAGCGTATTTGGAGCTGTCGAAGCAGATACCTGCCTGCTGACCGTTATAGTAGATCACACCGAAGTCTTCATTGCCGGTAGTGTACACGTTAAAGCCTGTGGGATCCTGATTCGGAATACTTAATTTGGATACGAAGTCCGGATTCTCTGACAGGGTAACCCCCAGGCTGGTCTGGATGTCCTGGGCACTGCTCCGGTAGATAGAGTCCAGACTGCTTTTCTTATGCCACGGAATCAGTGTAAGTGCCAGAGCCAGAAGAATAATCACAACGGCAGGAATGATAAACGGTGGTATATGAACAGTTCTTTTTGCGGGTGCTACAGTTGATGAGGTGTGGATAGGTTCCGGCGCATGATAATAGCCATTATCGGTTTCCATGTCGGAAGCAGCGGAAGAATCCACAGAATCAGCAGAAAAATCTGCCTGTTGATCGAGTTGTAATTTCATGATATCCCCCTATATGTTTTGATTGATGGTTGGTTTCTATATAAATGATTATCTGTGATTGCCGGTGATTTGTCAATCAGTGATATTTTTACTTTCCATATGCAAAGGACATAGGGTATACTGATGGAAGAGAGCACAGAAGGATGTTTGGTCGGTATTGGATAGATAAAATCTGTGATGGGAGGAAGGACGATGAAACAGAGAAAGCGATCGCTGCAGGAATGGGCGATTTTGATTATAAAGATTGCGTTTTGGGCGTTGCTGGTTAGTTGGGTGTTGATATGTATAATCGTAGGACTGCGATATAAGGAAGATTTTCGGTTCGATGATCGGAGCTGTCGAAGCTTTAATCAGGGCTGGGTACTGGTGGAAGACGGGATAACGCCGGTTGAGATACCGGGAAATGAACTGCCGGATACAGCAACGGTTCGGATTCGAAATGTGATTCCACAGAAGGTAGATGATCGGACATCGATTATGATCAAGGGGCTGCATCAGGATATCCGGGTATGGATCAACGGTGAACTGGTAGGAACGCTGGATAACTCGGATACCAGACCGTTTGGAAGGCATACACCATCAGCATATATCCGGATCCCCTTGAGGAGTTCCGATGCCGGAAAGCAGATTGAGATTCAATATTCGGCACCGACACCGGAGGAAGCCGGAAAGCTGAATGATATTCGGATCGGAACGGATATCGGACTGTTATTCTGGATGATGAATTCATACGGAACCGATGTTATTTTTGCGATTTTGCTTTTGTATACGGGTATTGTGATTGTGCTTCTGGGAATCGCCATGCGCATCGGAATGATGGATAATCCGAACATGAATATCGTATATCTGGGTGTATCGGCCATCTGTATTGCAGTCTGGATGCTGGGGGAGAGCCGGCTGCGACAGTTTTACTACGGAAATCTGGTTTTGGGAGAAGTGATTCTATGGGAAGCATTGTTTTTGGCACCGATTCCGATGATATTTTATATCAGCCGGCTGCAGGAACGGAGATATACGAAAGAGTACATGGTACTGGTTGTTAGTGCATTGATCGCAAATGTGCTTATGCTGGTGCTGGAACTGACCAATGTATTAGACTTTTATGATACATATCCGATCGGATGGGGAATCATCATAGCAGGTGGCACGATGGTACTGTATACCATTTTTCGGGACTGGAGAAAGGGAATTCATCAGTGGAAGCTGCTGACTGGAATCGTGGTGCTAATGGTATGTGTGCTTATGCAGATGTGGGGATTTGAGCGCTCTGCTACAGGTATTTTTACAAATGATTATATTAGCTTTGGTTTGATCCTGTTTATGCTGATCATGGGTATCTCTGCGATAACCAGTATCTGGCGGCAGAAGCAGGAGCAGGTACTGGCAGTAAAGTCCAGTGAGACAAAAAGTAACTTTCTGGCAAATATGTCCCATGAGATTCGGACGCCGATTAATGCAATGCTGGGGTTTGATGAGCTGATCTTGCGAGAGGAAACGGATGAACAGATCATCGAATATGCAACGAATATTAAGAAGGCAGGAAGCAATCTGCTGTCACTGATCAATGACGTATTGGATTTTTCTAAGGTAGAATCCGGGAAAACGGAACTGGTAAATGGAGATTATAAGACGAGTGCCATGTTGACGGATGTTATAAATATGACATACATGAAGGCACAGGATAAAGGCTTGTCCTTTGATATATTCATAGGCAAGGATATTCCGAGAGTATTATACGGAGATGAGATCCGGGTAAAACAGATTCTAACGAATGTCCTGAATAACGCGGTAAAGTATACAGAAACCGGAAGCGTAACTCTAAGTGTGAATTTTGATCAGCTGGGTGGTAAGCAGGGGCGGCTCCGTGTATCGGTAGCAGATACCGGAATCGGAATTAAACAGGAAAATATAGAGAAGATCGCGGAGTCCTTCCAGCGGTTTGATTTGCAGCATAATCGTAGTATAGAAGGGACAGGACTGGGTATGAGCATCGTGTCACACCTGTTGGATATTATGGGAGGAAAGCTTCAGATATACAGTACTTATGGCAAGGGCTCGGATTTTCGGATGCTGATTCCGCAGGAGATACGGGACGCAACACCTATGGGAAGTTATCAGACGGATTATAAGAAGGATCTGCGTAGTCAGGCCGGATATCATGAACTGTTTACAGCACCACAGGCACGGATATTATTTGTAGATGATAACTATATGAATCTGACGGTTGCCCGTGGCCTGTTAAAAAAGACGAAGATCCAGATTGATCTGGCGGACAGTGGGGTTGGATGCCTGGAACTCACCAGAAAGAATAAGTATGATTTGATATTTATGGATCACCTGATGCCGGAGATGGATGGTATAGAAACGCTTCACAGACTGAGACGGGAAGAGGGAAATCCAAATCAGTATACGATGGTAATTGCGTTGACGGCAAATGCGATAAAAGGATCTAAGGAGCTATATCTGCGGGAAGGTTTTCATGCATATTTATCAAAGCCAATCGAGGGAGAAAAACTGGAAGAAGTTCTTTTGAAGTTGTTGCCGAAGGAATATATCATACCGTCCGAGGAGAGCGCAGAAAATGTACTTAGTCGATTGGAACAGGATCAGACGGGAAAGCTGATCGGTGAAACACCAAAGGCAACGGTAGTTGACTGTATGCGGGAACTGGAGAATCTGCTGGAGCAGGCACATATTCAGGTGGCGGACGGTTATTATTTTGCGGGAAATTCAATGGGGCAATTTCACTGGATGATTACGCTGTTTGCGGAGAGTTTCTTTGAAAAGTACCAAAAGCTGTTAGAATACTTCAACGGACAGCAGGAAGATATGTATACGATTGAAGTCCATGCATTGAAATCCAATGCAAAGGGCATCGGAGCCAGACAGTTATATCAGTTGGCCTGGGAACATGAACAGCAGTCAAGGTCCGGAAACTGGAATTATGTGCAGACACATTGGGAGGAACTATGCCAGGAGTGGATCTGCGTAGTAGATGGAATCCTGAATTATATAGGGGAAGAGCCGGTTACTCTGGAAGAGGCAGCAGCGACAGAGGAAAGCGGAACGGCAGGGCTGGCACCTCAGCAGCAGATGTTGTTGGAAAATGCCATTACGCTGATTGGTGAGTATGAGGACGACGGGGCGATTGCAATTCTGGAGAATTTGTTGCAGGAGGATCTCCCTGAGGAGACAAAGGATCATCTGAATCAATGTATACAGGAACTGAAAAATCTGAACTTCGATGGGGCGGTGGAGTCACTGAAGATATTCGGATAAATTATATTGTATGCCTGCTCATCAATCTTATCCAGCAGCTGTCAAACAGTTGATATAAACTGATTTTAGTTATAATCAGCGAACAAAGATTAGAAAGCAAAGCTATTGCAAACTGCAGGAACTTGTAATACTCTGAATAGACATGGAATATATACAAGGGAGTGCGGATATGACAGGGGCATTGATTCGGTTGTTTGTAAAAGATTATAAGAATGTGAAGGATTCAAAGGTACGAACATCGTATGGCAAGATGGCAGGCTGGGTAGGTATCTTCTGCAATGTGCTGCTATTCGGTGGAAAGTTTGCAATAGGTATACTATCCGGAAGTGTATCCATTTCTGCAGATGCGGTTAACAACCTATCGGATGCCTCATCCAATATCATCAGTCTGCTCGGTTTTAAGATGGGCAGCAAGCCTGCCGACCGGGAACATCCTTATGGGCATGCAAGATATGAATATCTTTCCGGCCTGTTGGTGGCAGTTTTGATTCTGGTGATTGCGGTTGAACTGTTAAAGACCAGTGTTCAGAAGGTACGGCATCCGGAACCGGTAGAGTTTAGTTGGATTCTGGTGGGAATTCTGGTCGGCTCCATTCTGGTAAAGCTTTGGATGGCGTTCTTTAATCGGTCAATAGGGAGAAAAATTGATTCCGAGACACTGTTAGCGACAGCCATTGACAGTCGAAATGATGTCATTACGACCACAGCAGTTCTGGCTGCCAGCCTGATTTCTCATTTTACAGACCTGTATCTGGACGGAATTATGGGAATTCTGGTGGCACTGTTTATCCTGTACAGCGGAGTAGGACTGATAAAGGATACTCTGGATCCGTTACTGGGGAAAGCACCGGATCCGGTATTGGTAGCCTATATTCAGAAGAAAATATTGTCCTACGAAGGCGTTTTGGGCACGCACGACCTGATGATTCATGATTATGGACCGGGACGGTTGTTTGCCAGCGTACATGTCGAGATGGCGGCAGAGGAGGATGTTCTGAAGTGCCATGATATTATAGATAATATAGAAAAGGATTTTCTGGAACAGGATAATCTGAATATGATCATACATTATGATCCGATTGTGACCGGTGATGAAAAGGTAGGGTATCTGCGGAAATGGCTGAGTGAGAAGATAAAGACCATAGATGACCGTTTAAGCATCCATGATCTGCGGATGATACCGGGGGATACACATACAAATATGATCTTTGACTGTCTGGTCCCGCAGGAGTTTTCGATGTCCGATCAAGAACTGCGGCAGAGGATTCAGCAGTTTGTATCGCAGGAATATCCCGGATATCGTTGCGTGATAACCATTGATAAGAGCTATGCGGCACTGCCACATACACAGGAGTCAGAAGAGGAAGAAAACCGATGAAGATTCGAAAACCAGAATATTACGACAGCTTTCAGTGCATTGGATCTGCCTGTCGGGATACCTGTTGTGCCGGCTGGGAGATCGAGATTGATGAGGAAAGTGCCGAGAGATATAAGCGGGTGACCGGGGAACTTGGTGAACGGCTGCGTGCATCGATTACCGAAACGGAGGAAGAGATTTATTTTAATCTGCAGGCGGGCAGACGCTGCCCATTTTTAAATAAAGAAAATCTCTGCGATCTGATTCTGGATCAGGGAGAGGAGATTTTGTGTGATATCTGTCGGGAGCATCCGAGACATTACCAATGGTTTGGAGATTACACGGAGGTAGGACTTGGGCTATGCTGTGAGGAGGCTGCCCGCCTGCTGTTCCGGACAAAGGGCAAACTGACATTTATATTGGAAGAGGAACAGGAAGAATCAGATAATCATACAGAGTCGGAAGATATTGAGCAGGAAGAATACATAGAACGGATGTTAGATGCACGGGAAACGGCATATTCGATTGTCCAGAATCGGGAACTTCCCCTGTGGGAACGCTGGATGCTGCTGTTACAGTATGGAGAAGAACTGCAGGAAGCATTGGATCTGGAGGATGTTGATGCAGAAAAACTGGCGGTACAGGTGTATCGGAATCAGGATGCGGTTGTGTCGGCATGGAGGCAGTTTCACCAGATTCAAGGCGGACAGAAGCATATGGCAGAACAACGGAAGACAGCGGAGGTGTCTGCAGTTACTGATTTGCGGGAACTGCTGATTGTTTATCGGGATATGGAGTCTCTGGATGATACCTGGCCGGCATTGATGCAGGATCTGAATGAAAATCTGGAATTATATTTGGCAGAGAGAGAGGCATATCGGGCAGCATATCCGGAAGCACAACCGGAGTACGAACAGTTATCGATGTATTTTTTGTATCGATACTTTATGGAGGCATTGTTTGATGGAGATATTCAAGGGAAGCTTCAGTATCTGGTGCTGTCGGTGCTGATTATCTATATAATGGATCTGAAGGTTTATCAGGAGAATTCTGCTTATACACGCTGGGATCGGATACAGGTAGTAAAGCAATATTCAAAGGAAATTGAGTATTGCACAGAGAATATGGAAAGCTTAGGGGAACTTTGCTGGAAAAATGCCGGTATGTCGGTAGAGGCGTTAATCGGAATTCTGGAACAGATTATACAGGAATAGATGAGCGAAAGGGAGGAACTGTCAGGATGCAGGAAGGACAGACTATCTTATTTGATATGGATGGAACGATACTGGATACGGAAAAATATTATCGGCTGTACTGGAGACTGGCAGCACAGGACTGCGGATATGAACTGACCGATGAACAGGTGCTTGGTCTGCGAAGTCTGGGGCGGCCATATGCACAGAAGCGAATACAGGAACTGTGCGGAAATGAACAGGCGTATCAGGAGATTCACACCAGGCGTTCTGAGATGATGAATCAGCGGTTGGAAAAAGACGGAATTCCGGTGAAGCCATATGCGGGTGAAGCCCTTCGCGAACTGAAAAAACGGGGATATCAACTGGCAGTTGCAACAGCATCCGATTTGACGCGCACGCAGAACTATCTGACACAGACGCATCTGATCTCGTATTTTGATCGGCTGATCTGTGCAACGATGGTAGAACATGGAAAACCGGCACCGGATATTTATCTTTATGCCTGTAAAGAATTAGGGGTAATTCCGGCTCATACCTGGGCGGTGGAGGATTCGCCCAATGGAGTACGGTCTGCATATGATGCCGGCTGCCGTGTCATTATGATACCGGATCAGACATTGCCGGAGCCGGAGCTGATTCCGTTACTGAGTTTGCAGGTAAACGATCTACAGGAGCTTCTGATTCATTTTCCGAGAATACAATAGAAGCGTTCTAATATAATTCCAAAAAACAAATAAAAAATGTGTGAGAAAATACGAAAAGGTATTGACAAAAAACAAACATGTGAACTATAATTCATATGAACGAATGAACATATGAATATACCGACATAACACGGATACATTCAAGAAGGGAGGTAGACCTTATGGGAATAGATGGTAAGCCGGAAAAACAGGAGGCACCAAAGGAAACAGTAGGCGAAGAGACTGTAAACCGCCTGCTGGATGAACAGCCACCGGATGAGATTTTGTATGAGCTGGCGGAGCTGTTCAAGGTGTTTGGTGATTCTACCAGAATTCGTATATTGTATGTATTGTTTGAGAATGAACTATGCGTAGGCGATATCGCAGAACTGTTGAATATGAGTCAGTCATCTGTGAGCCATCAGCTCCGGATCCTGAAGGATGCAAAGCTGGTTAAGTTCCGTCGGGAAGGCAAGAGCATCTATTATGCTCTGGATGACGATCATGTATACCATATCATTGAGATGGGTATGGAACATGTAGAAGAATGAACCATAACAAAACAATAAAAACAAACATATTAAAATTTATAAAAAGTGAGGAGAATGTGATATGAAAAAGACTTATAAGATCGAGGTAGACTGTGCAAACTGTGCATTAAAGATGGAGGATGCAGCAAAGGCAACTGCAGGTGTAGCAGATGCAACTGTTAGCTTTATGACACAGAAGATGAAGGTAGAGTTTGCAGAAGGTGCAGACGAGGTCAGTGTCATGAAGGAAGTAACCAAGGCATGCAAGAAGGTAGAGCCGGATTGCGAGATCTTTTTATAAGATTGAGTAGTAATAAGCGGGTGAAAGTTATGACAAAGAAACAGAAAAAGGTACTGATTCGTATTATTATATCAGCAGTTTTGCTGGCAGGACTTATGGTCTTAACCCGACTGATAGATATAAATGTGTATGTGAAGCTGGGCCTGTACCTGATACCGTATCTGATTATCGGATATGATATTCTGAAGAAAGCGGCATTGGGTATCTGGCACCGCGAGGTCTTTGATGAAAACTTCCTGATGGCGGTTGCTACGTTAGGAGCGATTGCATTGGGGATCTGGAAAACCGGTGACTTTGATGAAAGTGTTGCGGTTATGTTGTTCTATCAGATCGGTGAGCTGTTTCAGTCCTATGCAGTAGGAAAGAGCCGGAAGAGTATTACGGCACTGATGGATATTCGCCCGGATTATGCGAATATTGAAGGAGAAAAAGGACTGGAGAAGGTAGATCCGGATGATGTAGAAATCGGTAGTGTGATCATTGTACTGCCCGGAGAAAAGGTTCCGATCGATGGCAGGATCATTGAAGGAACGACAAGTCTGAATACCAGTGCTTTGACCGGAGAGAGTCTTCCAAGAGATGTAAAGGTGGGAGATGAAGTCATCAGCGGATGCGTGAATATCAGTGGATTGATTAAGATTGAAACGACAAAGGAATTCGGAGAATCTACCGTATCAAAGATTCTGGATCTGGTGGAGAATTCCAGTATGAAGAAGGCAAAGGCAGAGAATTTTATTTCCCGATTTGCTAAGATTTATACACCGGTTGTCTGCTATAGTGCCGTTGCCCTGGCTATTTTGCCGCCATTATTCCGTATACTGATTCTGCATGAACCGGGAATGTGGGCACACTGGTTCCCAATGGCATTGAACTTCTTAGTTGTGAGCTGCCCATGCGCATTAGTGATATCCGTACCGCTTAGTTTCTTCGGCGGAATCGGCGGAGCGTCAGCCAGAGGAATACTGGTAAAGGGTTCCAGCTATCTGGAGACACTGTCAAAGGTAAAATATATGGTGTTTGATAAGACCGGCACATTGACAAAGGGCGTTTTTCAGGTAACAGAGGTTTGCCCGGCAGACGATATGAGCAAGGAACAGTTATTATATTATGCAGCACATGTGGAAAGCTATTCGAACCATCCGATCAGCAAGAGCTTAAAGGATGCATACGGACAGGAGCCGGATGCCGATATTCTGTCACAGGTAGAGGAAATCAGTGGACATGGTGTAACCGCTCTTGTAAATGGAACCTCTGTAGCAGCCGGTAATCAGAAGCTGATGAAAAAGCTGGGACTGGAATGTACAGAACCGGATCAGGTTGGAACCGTGGTTCACATCGCAGTTGATCAGAAGTATGCAGGTTATATTCTGATTAATGATGTAGTAAAGGAACATGCGGCAGAAGCAATCACCGGATTAAAAGAGGCCGGTGTCAAGAAGACGATCATGCTGACCGGAGACAGCAGAAGAGTCGCTGAGAAGGTAGCCGGCCAGTTAGGTGTAGATGAGGTTTACAGTGAACTGTTGCCATCGGATAAGGTATCAAAGGTAGAAGAACTTCTGGAACAGAAGGAGAATCAGGAAGGTCTGGCATTTGTCGGAGACGGCATCAATGATGCTCCTGTTTTATCCAGAGCGGATATTGGTATCGCCATGGGTGCGATGGGATCCGATGCAGCGATCGAAGCTGCCGATATTGTCCTGATGGATGATGATCCGGCGAAGATTGCACTGGTTATGAAGATATCCAGAAAGACATTGCGTATTGTGCATGAGAATATCATATTTGCATTAGCAGTTAAAGCGGTTTGTCTGTTATTGACAGTTATTCTTGGCATGGGTATGTGGCTGGCAATCATAGCCGATGTAGGGGTTATGGTTTTGGCAGTATTGAATGCGACCAGAGCGTTGAGAACGAAGGATTTATAAGGAATCCGGAGAGTAACGGAATCCGAAGAACAGATAAAGAAAGGAATGACCGTAACGGTTTTATACCGGGGCCATTCCTTTTTGGTGCTATGAAGACGCGAAAATGCAACATGCGTATACGACTGCAGGAATTCGTTTAGTCGTTTTCCAGCAGAGACTTGTAGAATTCACAGTAGTCACTTCGCTTATCTGCCGTAAATGCCATAGCCTCTCGTGGATGTCGATTTAACTGTCCCGTAAAGAGATACTGTAGGTCATATCCCCATACAACACCGGACTGCTTTAACGGGATCATGTAGTTTTCGATGAATAACAGCAGATTGTACAGGCTGTATTTTGGATTCTTTAAGAAGCCAAGCAAAAGCTCCATGGCACAGTTGCCGGCACCACGACCCATACCCATCGCAGTTGCATCCAGATAAGATACTCCATAGGACATCGTTTCGATTGTATTTGCAAATGCCAGATTTTGATTATTATGACCATGGAAACCAACCGTTTTCCCTGCTTTCTCGGCAAAGGACAGATAGGTTCGTGCCAGATCGGCAGCATTTTCCGGATATAGGGAGCCATAGCTGTCGACCAGATAAATGACATCTACAGAGGTTTCACAGAGCATCCGGAGAGCTTCTTCTACCTGTGTGCTGTTGGCTTGTGAAATCGCCATGATATTGCAGGTGGTTTCGTAGCCCAGATCATGTAAGTATTCGATCATTTCAATTGCGGATGGGATCTGGTGAATATAGCAGGCAACACGTACCATATCGATGACGCTTTCATTCTTGGGAAGGAAGTCTGTACGAAAGTCGCATCGGCCGACGTCAGCCATAACCGCGATCTTCATATCTGAGATATTATCGCCTACGATGGAACGGATATCTTCTTCATTGCAGAACTTCCATTTGCCGAATTCACTTTCCTTGAACATGTTTTTGCTGGCTTTATAGCCGAATTCCATATAATCAACACCGCTTTTAATATTGGTCTTATATAACTCTCTGACAAATTCATCTGTAAATGCAAAGTTGTTACATAAGCCGCCATCGCGGATCGTTGCATCTACTACTTTTATGTCGCTTCGGACACTCATCAGGTTTCCTTTTCTCTTTTCCATAACTTGTTCTCCTACGTGTATACTTTATTACTTCTGTGCTTTAACGCAATAACGCAAAGAAGCGATTAATGGGATTGTAGCACTGCACCCGATGTTTGTCAATTATAAAATTTGACCATTCGTGCTTTGTACTCGAACAATCGCATTTTAGGCTTATGACACTTACATCATTGTATATAATTACATATAGAAGAAGGAGGCAGAAGTCACTTAGAAGCATTACTAAAGGATATTCCGTACACATACCTGAAGACCACGAATGAGATTGTGAACTATGCCAAACAGGCATTAGGAAAGAAACCATATCGTAAATGCTCAGCTTGGTAATGGAGAAATGCAGCAAACCATGGCAATGCCGAAGATGATTCAGAGTATATTGAACATCGTACGGTACCAGTTCCATACGGAGCTGGATGAGAATTCGGTGAATTATGAACGATTTTTGACACATTTGAAGTATTTTCTGCAACGTATGTACAGAGTATATATCGTGAGATTATGGAGCTGGTATGCTGAAGGCCGTTATGGCACTGTTAGTAACCTTTAAGGTGATCACAACCACCTCACAGACCTATCAGTTTTTGAATTTCTTTGCAGATGCAGCCTTTTACTTCCTGCCGTTTCTGATTGCAAATTCAGCAGCAAAGAAGTTCAAGTGTAATCCGTATATGGCAATGTCCATTGCAGGTGTTCTGATGCATCCGAACTTTGTAAATATGGTAAATGCAGCAAAGGAAACCGGTGGCAATCTGAGTCATGCCTATCTGAATGCCCATCTGGTAGAGGTCGAGAAAGCGATCCGTGACGGAGTCGAACTGATAGGCTATACTTCATGGGGATGCATTGACATCGTAAGTGCTTCTACGGCAGAGATGAAAAAGCGATATGGGTATATCTACGTTGATCGAAACGAACGGGGAAAGCCTTAAGCGTTCATAAGAAAAATAGATGAAAACAAACAGTATCTATGGTATGATAAATTTACTAAGAGTAACAAGAACATGGGATTAATAGATGTAAAAAGAGGAGGCAAAGCATGGGACTGTTTGGATTTGGAAAGAAAAAGGAGATATCAACATCTCCCGAGATATTTGAGAAGATGACTGCATTGATCACAGAGGATGAAGCGGTTAGAAGACGGGCAGCCGGATACTTTTTAGATCCGGCTGCTTATTATACTGAAAATAAAGAGGATCTGGATGAGCACAAGGTAGCGGTAACGGAAGCCAATGAGCTGTCATGGAGAGCAATGATGGCGGTTTTAGTCGAGGCGGGAGTCGCCACGGACTATGAAGACATTGAGGTGGTAGAGGACTTTCAGGAGCAAATGGGAAAATTGGCAGCCAGGCTGGATCTGCCATACGATCCGAAGAATTTTAGTGATGAACTGCAATATAGTGCATTTAAGGATCCGACTTATAACAATCCGGATTTGTTCTATGACATACTACCAGATGATAGTATGCAGGCTTCGCTGATTGACTGGCTGGAGGAACTGAATGATGAATGGGGAGAATTCGGATATGCAGTCGGCACTATGCGATATAACACACGTAGCATATTAAAATCGGATCGTATTATCGTATTTGCGATAAAGGCTGAAAATACGGAGGAGCTAAAGAAGCTGGCAAAGGAAACCGGACATAAAGCCGGTGATGCATATGCCTGCTGGTAAAAAATGACGTGTCAATCAATGCCTGTATCCTGAATATCCTATAGTATACGGCTCGTGACTCATATATGAGAGAGACGAGCGATATTACAGGGGGAAATATATGATTCAGGTCATTGATGTAAGCAGGCATCAGAAGGAGATTGACTATCATCGGGTAAAGGCGGCCGGCATTCGTGCAGTGATCATTCGTTGCGGATATGGCGATGACATACCGTCACAGGATGATGAATATTGGAAAATAAATGTAGAAAGAGCCAGAGCGGCGGGCTTAAGGATCGGAGCCTATCTCTACAGCTATGCGGATTCTGTCGCACATGCCGTATCGGAAGCAGCACATGCGATCCGTCTGCTTCAGGGGATATCCTTAGATCTTCCCATCTTCTACGATATGGAGGATGAAAATACAACCGGAAAATGTAGTCCGGTTCTGTTAGGAGATATGGCGGAGATCTTTTGCAAGGCCCTTCAGGATGCCGGATATCCGGTTGGAATCTATGCGAATAAGTACTGGTTTACAAATAAACTGACAGATCCGCGGTTTGCAAAGTGGGATAAGTGGGTAGCCCAGTATCATGACGTCTGTACCTACGAGGGCGAAAAAGTCGGCTGGCAGTATACCTCAACGGGATCGGTCGATGGTGTACAGGGAAATGTTGATATCAGTGAGTTCTATAAAGAGTATACGGGAACCGGGAACCCGGACGTACCACAGATCAATGTATGGTATCAGGTCTACACAACAGAGGATCGATGGTTACCGGTGGTTAAGAATCTGGAGGATTATGCCGGCTGGCAGAATCACAGCATCCGGGCAGTTGCAATTCAGGTGCCGGGGCATGTGATACGATATCGGGCACATATCCGACCCGGAAAATGGCTGCCATACGTCAGTGGATTTGATACGAATGATTTTGAACATGGTTATGCGGGCAATCTGAAATCCGAGATTGATGCCATAGAGGTTATCATTGAGGGGGCGACTGCCCGGTATCGTGTGCAGGCAAACGGAAAAGAGGATTACTTTGACTGGCAGCACAACAATCAGACCTCCGGTGGTCAGGATGGATATGCCGGAGTTTTCGGGAAAGCGATTGTCAAATTCCAGATGTGTGTACAATAGGAAAGTCGGGAAATGCGGTGCAAAAAAAGTACCGCATTTCAAAATGAAATACGGTATAAAAGGCAGCAGATAACGGGAATCGAACCCGCCTCTCCAGCTTGGGAAGCTAGCGTTCTACCGATGAACTATATCTGCATGGTTTCTAAAACATCTGCTTATTCAGTATAGCATAGATGAAAGGATATTTAAAGAGGGGAGTTTAAAACTGCCAATTGTCTTTTTAAAATATGTAAAAAAATAAAAGAAAAACAAATAAAAATATTGACAAAAAGGAATAGATGGAATATATTAAGTATCAAGCAAGTATATTTCATCTATTTTCTTATATTCAAAGACGTTTGATGTATATTCTGAGATTGAGGATCCTTGCTGATGATCACAAAGAGAAAGACAGGGATTCTTGCAGAGCATAGTAAGAAATGATGGAAGGTACGGATGGCTGTTCTGTATCAATGCTTTGCTTTGAAATCCCGGAAGGGAGAACCGATTGGGAAAGAAAGACCGATACGAGAAGGTGTATACCGGAAATGCGGAAGTATTTGCGGATATCGTAAACTACCTGCTGTATGAAGGAGAGGAAAGGATTCGGCCGGATGACTTACGCGAGTTGGACGGGGAAGAACTGCTAGTGGAGGAAAAGAAAGTACTTCAGCGGCTCCGGGATGTTGTAAAACAAGTGACAGTCCGTCAGAATGAAGAAGCCATCTATATGATTATCGGATTAGAGAACCAGACACAGGTACACTACGCCATGCCGGTAAGAACCATGGTCTA
>ERZ1026856.154-NODE-154-length-48231-cov-21.436857_pt1 | contig 48231 bp, 98 predicted proteins | sample MGYA00380158_ERZ1026856 | MGnify/ENA primary metagenome ERZ1026856 (study PRJEB33269, sample SAMEA4719794) | human gut metagenome | biome: human-associated habitat; feature: organic feature; material: feces | place: Cameroon | collected 2013-10 ... | reverse complement strand
TAAGAGTTAAAAAAGATATTAAAGATTTTACAAAATCTATGGAAAATCACGGGTTTACTTTCACAGAAAAATTTTAATATATTTTCTAATATCCCCTTGACAATAAGGGGATATTAGTTTATAATTGGAGTACATGAAAGGAGTGTGTATTATGGGTAATGGCAAATCTGGATTCAATTGTGAAAACAATCTTTGTGCTTATTGGGCATGGTTTAGTAGAAATAAAATAAAATGTGGATTTCCAGATAAAATTATTATTGGCTGTAATGGATGCAAAAGCTTTAAGCCCGGAGTATATTATTATATCAACGAGACTTGGAAAGCAATGGGCAATAGTAATTTTATTCCGCTTAATAATCTTTCTTATACTAAAGACGTAGCTATTGGATGCTTTCTTATATCTGTAATTTTCCCAGTTGGATTTTGTACTGAAAATCATGGTGGTTGGGATTGGCTTCATTTTTACGATGAAACAGACGAAGAAAAAACGCCCTTATATCGCAACAATTTTCCAAAAAAGGTCGATGCAAAAAAATTCTTGGAATACAATGAAATCGCATTAACTGAGGGCTTGGATAAGTATTTTTATAAAGATTTTAAGAAAGCAGAAGAAATTGTAAAGGCTGAACGAAAGAAAAAAGAAGAGAATACTTTAAGGTATCCTCCTCGTTATGGTTGGCTATCTCCCACGGGAGAATTTTTTGAAGGGGAATTTGGAGAACATGAAGCCTTAGCAAGAAAAATTTCGGACACCAAAATTGAAAAACACGCCTTTTTGTTTGCCAATAGAAAACGTCGTGAAAACGGAAAGGTTGAATTTAATACTGTTGGAGATTTCCTTGTTGACCGTGGTTGGGTGTTGATTGATAATCCTTTACGGTATGGTGTTGATAAAGTAACCTACAATTATGAAAAGCCCCTTACTAAAGCTCAAAAAGAATATCTTTATGATTATTTCTATAATCGTGGAGAAAAAGAAAGAGCAAAAACGTTTTTGGAGGACAATGTTTAATGGATAAAGTTTTTTATGTGTTGACAACTTATGGAACAGATATTTATGATAATTATCGAGATTTTTATCTCACTCAAGATGATATTGGCGATGCTTATTTCGCTCCTTGTTTTAATGAAAATGTAATTCGTTTTGAGGAGGACACTCTACACGAAATTTTGGCAAAGCCTTATAGTGACGAAAAATATTTGTATTATCATCTATTGTCTGATTTGAAACACGAAGCAGAGGAATATAAGAAAAAGACGGGAAAATCTTATTGGGTTACTTATGACCATATTTATCTCAAAAGGGTTGTAATTCTTGATGACCCTGTGGACTCTTTCCACTTTGAAAATAAGACTGTTGTATACGATGATGCGTATTTAGACGAGGTAAAAAATGATGGATGATAATTTTGATGGAAACACCAATGTAGTTGATTATGAAATCATTGGCTGGCACGAAAAAGATTGTCCTGAAGATATGCTTGGCTTTAAGTATATTAAGGATGATAAAATCTATTTGTGTCAGTGCAGAGATGCCCATGGTGGCATTTATTACATGGTAGTAGACTGGGATGCTGTCAATCACAAATGGCTCACTAAGAGCGGTTTAAACGTGATTAGATGGACTCCGATTAAGAAACGTAAGGAGAATTATTAAAATGCTTTATACTTATAATTTGACACTTGCCGACACGATTCCTTATATGAACAGTTCTGATTACAAAGACCGTTTCATTGGAGAATATTGGCAGACGAAAATCCGCTATGATAAGCTTCATGATATGACTGTAAGATATGAAGCTGGAAAGTTGAATTTTACTCCCACTTGTCCTTTGGATTTGCTTAAGGAACAGAAGAAGTATATGGGAATGTATCTTAATAAGCTTGAAATTCGTGCAGTCCTTGAAGATATTGACCTTGATAAGCCTCTTAAGGTTAATTCCAATTCTACTTTTGTAACTGGCGTTTCAATGGTGGGTGATACCGACCAGCTTTCTATTGATGATTACACATTGACCACTTCTACACATACCGATGGATATGTAGAAGCTTCTGGTGAAAAAGGTAGGATTTAACTTTAATGTAAGATAAAAACAAAGTTTTATTTTTGAAACCACAAGAAAATTTAATAAACCATTGACAACAACTTCTTTATATGATATAGTATAAACAACTTAAGGAACTATATCAATAAAGGAGTTGTTTTTATTGGTTTACAAGTATGGTTTTAAGGAATATTGGGAGGAAGCTTATAAAAATCCCACTCCTGAGAATTTGGGAATTTTGGCTGAATGGATTCTGGAATTTGGAGAATGGAACGGTGACAGCTATATCATTGATAAAGATAAACATATTTGCTTAAAGCCTATTTTTCATGAAGGTTTTAATGGCGTTAATCGTTATCCTGTTATTATCGGCTGGGAACTTAAGAACTATTAAGAAAGGATTGTGAATTATGATTCAGGCTAAGAATATTACTACTCGTGAGGACTTGCTTTCTCCTGATGACTTCAAGGAAAAGGTTAATAACTTTGGCAATTTTAAACTTCTGGCTTCTGCGGCATACAATAATTGGGATTCTTTGCAGGATGAAACCACTAAGATTTGGGATGCCTTTGTTGGAGATACAGAGCGCTGTTATGGCTGGGCTGATAAAGTTCATCCCGATGGAGTTTATGTAATTCAGTGTTATTATCGTTTTTCTGGTGGTACTCGTCACGTTTATTATCCTTGTGTAGAAAGCTTGATGAACGATAAGAATGTTTTTCAGCTTATGAAAAGAAGCGGTTTTGATTCTTATGACAAAGCTATGGTTGCTGGACTTCTTCTCAAGAATCTTACTAACTCTCATAGAGAAGAGGAGGAGCTTACCAATCTCACGGCAATCTTTAAACTGATGGATATGGAGTGATTATATGATTTGGTATGCTATCGGAAGCGTTCCTCTTATTCTTTTTATTATATACACAGTGAAAAGCTGGACTGAGTATAATAAAAAAGGGGAGAAAAAGGTTTTTGTTTGTCAAGAAGATATGCCTTTGGAAAGAGGATGGGTAATTCTTGGTATCATTGCTTTAATCTCCGTTGGATTTCTTATCGAGGAGTGTGGTAGTTTCTTTAGTGGTGGTATTCTTTATCAATTTAAGGGGAACACAGAAGAATATCATACCTCTTGGAATATTACTGCCATGCAAGACAACTTCAATACCCATGGTAGATTTTATATTCGTAGCGGATATATTGAAACTGATTTGTACTATTATTATTTTTATTCAACTAAAAATGGTTTAAAAAGCAGTTATATTCCAGCCAATAAAACTTATTTGAATTATACAACAGACACTCCTCATATTGAACGTTATACTCGCAGATGGAATAAATCTTGGATTAAATGGTTTACTCATTTTAATGCTCAAGATTATACTATAAATGATGTATATTACAAAGCCTATGTTCCTGAAGGGTCTGTTGAACAAAGTTTTAATGTAGATTTACAGTGAGGTTATAATGGAAAAGATTAATTACAAAGCCACTTGTAGGATTATGGGGCAGGGAGAGTTTTGTGAAGTTATGCAGTTGTTAAAGGATATGGGCATTAACCCAAAGACATCTGACGGTAATTTTAAGAAGTTTTCTACTGTAATGGAGGAAGTTTCTAAGTATTTTAATATAGATGGTAATCAGTATTCAAACAATGTTAGGGAGAATATGAGAGATATTTTCCCAAAGGAGGGATAAAAGAATGTTTTTATCTTTGGAGTATACATTAATTAATTTGGATACAGTTGCCTGTCTTGATTATTTTGAGCCAACTAATACCACCCCTTATATTCAAATTATTTATAAAAATGGACAAAAGGATAGAATTACAAGAGTTGGTAAAAAATCCACTTGGGAAGAGTTTCAGTTTATTCGTCAAGAACTTTTGAGAAAAGACTGCATTATTCCTGTCGATGGGGAGGTAAATAATTATGAGTGATTTTTTCACTTATGAAAAGCCCTGTTATTATATTGCTGTTCCTCTAAACAATCCCGAATCTTTTATGTGGGACTTTATTGCTGATGCTCGTGATGAAAATGGAACTATAATAAATTATAAGAACAAACTCATTCAAGTAAAAGAGCTAACTGATTTTGAAGATGATGCTCTTAGGTTTGAACATCTTGACAAAGCTATTGATTGGGGCTATGAACATCTTCCGAAGCTAAAACTTCAAATTGAGAAGACTATTCCCGGATATTTTGATTGGGATAAAGCCTCAATTATTAAGAAAGAATATACCGTAGTTCCTCTTGGTAAAATTTAAAGGAGATATTATGCGAACTAAATATTTTATTGGCGTTCCTTGTACTGATAAGCCCGACTATTATTATCTTATTACAGATATTACAAAGCCGATTGTTGACGAACATGGGAATGTACGCACTTTAGAGGGAGTTACAGAGGTTGAAGAAGATGCTTTGACTTTTTACAACTTGGATGCAGCTTTGGAATGGTGTGACTCTAATTTGGAAGATTTGGCCTCTGAGCTTATTGAGCCGAGCATCGGAACTTTCGATTGGGATAATGCTGTAATTATCAAGAATGATAATACCATTATTCCTCTGTAAAAAATACAAATTAATTTAATAAACCATTGACAAATAGCCTCCTGTCTGTTATACTGTGTATATCAAAGACAGGAGGTTTTTATTATGAAGCTTACTCGTGAGGTTGATATTTTTCAGTGTCCCCCTTCTACTAAATATTGCTTTATGCCATTCGGTACGTTAGAACCGAATACGGTTAAAATCACTGACTATGTTCGTGTTTGGCATGGAGAAATTGAACTGGATGGAGTTCCAGAAGGAGTTGAAGAAATCAAGATTCAGAAGGCTGTTTGTGACAAGTGCTTTAGTCATTTCCAAGATGGTCAGGATAAAACCTTTTTTGGAAGAAGTCTTTCTACTTCTGACATTATTCGTGTTAGAAAAGATAACACTTTCCATTATTACTATTGCGATTTTTTCGGCTGGAAGTTGATTAAAACTCAGGGAATTGGAAAATAATAAAGGAGTTGTAATTATGGAAACTCAGACTAAGATGGTAGAAGAAATCTTTGAAAAGGAAATTGAGCATAAAATTTCTTGGGCTCCTTATTATGTCCACAAGCTTCTGAACGTATCTGACTCTCGCAGTTGGTATCATTCTGATAAAATTATTTGTGAGATGTTTCATCCTAAGCATTGGGATGGCCCCAACAAAGATACTGTTCGTATTTTGTTCAAGTCTTACGATGATTTTATGATGTACCGTGATTTTGATTATTATGGTTTGGAGGGTAATTGGAAGTTCTGTATGGAACATTATTTCAACGAACTTCCCGATACAGTTGACGTGGAATGGCTGTATAGACATGGGTATGTACCTTTTTGATAACAAGGAGTATAAATAAGTGAGTGTTACAGAAATAATTATCGCAATTTCCTCTTGTATTATAGTAATTGCAGTATTGGCATTAATCGGACTTGTAATCTGCATGATTACAAACCGTATTGACAATATTAAGATTGATAAATACATGGTATCTTGTGGCTTTAAAAAAGAGATTGACCATATTTATCATCTTAATAACGGCGAAAAATACTTCTACAAGTTTACCAGACAATATTACGATGATAGAGGAAACATTGCAATTCAAGAGCTAAAAGCAGATAATTTATACAATCTTGGCTATAAAGAAGTAAAAAAGAAGTTTATTTTCAATCAAAAAGAGGATTAAAAGGCGCTCAAAGATTTTATTTGGATGATTTTTAACCTCTCGAAGCGATTTGATTACAGTCTGTATAATTTTTAGTGGATAACTCTGTGGAAAACCCAATTTTAGTGATTTTTTAATACAGAGCGTAATCAAAATGGTAAATAAAATTGCCATTTTATTTGCCTAAATTGGGTACTTTTCCACAAATTGTCCACGGAGTTTTCCACATTACAACTTTCCACAGTTCCCAAAAAACTTTATTATCCTCTTGACATTTTTTCTCCCTCATGTTACAATACAGTTACATTAAGAAAGGGGTTGAACTTTATGGCTATTATGGTTGAGAATAAAAACGGGGCAATGGTGGATTTCGAGATTGCTATTGAATTTATGGATGATGTAATCCGTGAAGGTATCGCCAATGATGGCACCAGTTATTCCGAACAGGGATTTTTTACCGCTTACGAAAACGCTCATTCTATAATTTATGGGAAAGATGATTGGGAATTCTCTAAGCCTAATCCTGTTTATTAAGGAGGTCTATCATGAAGAAGTATACTTATGACCTTACCTTTCAGGACGTTCTTAAGGAACTCTTTGAGGAAGACTCTCCTTGCTGGTATCAGGGAGAAAACTTTCAGGACGGAGTTGTTTTCCTTAAACAGTGGGGAGATTTAAGAGAGAGAATCTTTACTACGGGAATGGGCTGGCAACAGGATACTCCTATTATTACCACAAATGTTTATGACCAAAAGTATCGCCGTGTCACTTCTCAGGCTGACGCTGAAAGACGAGTTTAAAAAACGAATCTAAAAAGGAGTAATAATATGACTAACATTGTTAAGGAATATACTATTCAGGGCTTTGAACAGGAAAACTCTTCTGACACTTCTTCCTGTGTCGTAATTACCAAAGATGCAAGTAGAAATCCTCCTTATGCCATTAAAATTTCCGATGGTCAAAAGTATATTTCTCTTTCTGTTTCTGACCCGGTTATCTCAGAAATTGCTCAGGCCATCTCTGACTTGACCAATGGAATGTTTTCACCTACTAAAAAGTGAGGTATAATATGAATCATAAATATGTAATTCAATTTCTGTTTAATGATTATTCTGAACGCTTTCTTGGTTGTGACCGAAATGGCCTACTTTATAACAATTTTGAGCTTAATCAGGCTCTTATGTTCCCCTCTATTGAGGAAGCCAAAGAATTTTATAATCACCATAATTGGTTTGGCCCTAAAGAAATCAAAGCTAAAATTAAAGTCCTCGCTGTCAATGATGTCGCTGGTGGTGAAGGCATTTTGAAGCCTAAGAAGTGAGGTAAAATATGTTCTCGCAAGAACTTCAAGATTATGAGTGTGCAACACTTATCCAACAGGGTAAAATTACTAATATCGGAGAAGCCGTTAGAAAACTAAATAAGGAATATTTTAAAATCTGGATGAAAATGTATTATCCTAATATTAGTCCTGAATTTTTAGATAATTGCTATGGCTATATCTTCTTGGCTTTTTGGTCAGGTGTTGATTATGCCACCGACAGAAAATAAAAATAAATTTATTGTATAAAGGAGATAATATTATGGCACCTCGAAAGGCTTCTACCGACAAGCCTATTAGCAATTTGGAAGCTGATTTTAAGGAACCTTCTACTGCAACTACTGTTGCTTCTACCCCTTATCCCGCAACAAACTCTGGTTACTTGAACAACGAAAAGACCAACGATGTCCTTAATTACTACGCTATTAGCCTTGGCATCGGTGGATATGCTAACCTTCTTCGTAATGTCTCTGGCGCTTATAGAGTGTCTGATATTCGCCAGCTTCATGCTAACTTCCTCGGTTGGCTTGTGGCTAACAATGTCGTTACTGTCAACGATGACATGGTAAACTACATTAAGTCTTACTTGTCTACTTTTAACAACAATTCTGTTGTTTAACTACGCTATAGAAAGGGTGACGCTAATATGGATGAACCGTAGTAGCAATATTTAAACTAACAAATGAGCAATAAAGTATACGAATTTAACAGTTCAAACAAAATCGGACATTAGGGTGAACAGTTTGTAAAACAATGGATATTAGAGCTTCACCCTAATGTCTCCTCTATAACAGATGTTTCTGAGGACAAGTTTTATCAGAAACAAGATGTAGACTTTGTAGTTAATTTCACAAATGGTAGACAATCGTTGGTTGAAATTAAAACTGATACCTATAAAACTGGTAATATGTTTTTTGAAACTATTAGCAATGAAGAATACCAGACTAAAGGTTGTCTTATGAAAACCAATGCAGACTTTCTATTTTACTATTTTCCTAATTACCAGAACGGTGTGCTTTATATCTTTCAGATGAAAGCTTTTAGAAAGTTCGTGCTTGACAATCTTTCTCATTTTAGGATACGTAGAGTAACCAACACCACGCATACAAGTATAGGTTACATTATTCCTTTATTATATATCGAAAATAATTTCTCTGGATATAAAAAATATTCAATTTGAATAGGAGAACTGCGGACTATGATGATTGAAAATTCTTGTAGCAAAAACTCAAAAAAAGCTATGGATTTTCGAGACCTCTATGAAGGACAAATTTTCATCTATAGAGAAATACCTTATATGAAACTTTCAGAAGAGTATGAGCGTACTCTTGCGTGTGCAAATGACGAAACTTTTACTACTTTGCTTAATGCTATTAATTTGAAGCTTGGTTATTTGTGTTCCTTTCAAGAAAGAGCTAAAGTGATTCCAGTTAAAGCTAAACTGTGTATTAATTAAAAGGAAATAGTAAAACAAAATAAATAAAAAACAAAGAGGTAAATTATAATGCTTAAGTGGATTGAACGTGTTCGTGTAAACAAGGAAAATGGTCACTATGCTTTTATCGACCGTTTCTATGACAGTGATACTATGGTTGAGTATTATTGCTATGGCGATAACAACCTGACTGTACGTGTAAATGCTGATGGTACGCCTTATCTGCATCCTGAGAAGTAATTTTATACAAAAATACTTTTACGGCAGTAAAACTTGTTTATTGCCGTAAAAGTATTTTATTATTCTATTGACATTCTTTTAGAAATCTGCTATATTATAGTTATAGTAAAAAATCCGATTAACCAAACAAAACATTAAAATTGAAAGGAGTAATATTATGAGATACATTATTGAGGTTTATGACCGTAGACAAACCTATTACTTCTATCCTTCTTCTTGTGGTAATATCATGACACAAGACCCTTGGAAGGCTATTGGTTGCAGTTTTATGACTGTTGAAGGGGCTGAGAAGTTTTTCAACGAGGAACAGAAGTCTTTTAGAGACTTATTCCGTGATTGTGACATTCTTGCTGTTAAAGTCGTTGGTGTAAGGGTTTCTTTGGAAAATGTTTGCGATTTTGTTTAATATATAAAGAGGTAAACTATGCGTGAAGATATGTATAGCACTCGGAGTTATATCGTGCGTTTAATGTTTGACGTTTTCAATGATAAAGGTACATACAAAGGTTGTGAAGATTGGTATTTAGGAAAAGCTGGACTTGTATCAAATGTTTATGAAGCACAGATTTTTCAGTCCGAACCTAAAGCTGTAACTACTTTTTATGCTTGTTATCGAACCTTTATTAAAAAGTTCGTTCAAGAATCTATTATTGATAGACAGTGGGACGGTTTTTCTCATGTTGAAAAGCTTTACGCTCATACTATTCGCACAGACCAGTTTGACCCTTTTGATATTAACGATGTAAAAAGCTAAAATATGGAGAATTAACTATGGATAAATCTTATCTTATTGATGATAAAAAAATCATTATTCAAATTGAATTAAAACCTATTGACAAAGAAGAAAATCCTAAAAATCTTTTAAGGTATCTTTGTATCGAAAAATATAACGGGTGTTTTCCGCCTTGGCAGTATTATCTCAGCTATTATCCAGAGGTTGTTCCTTCCATGATTCCTGACCGAGAAGTTTTAAGTTTTTATGATGTTGTACAAGCAGAAGCTTGGGTAAAACGTAATTTACTTGAAATTATTCACGATATTGGAGAAGTTAAAGCTATTAATTTCTGTAATATTAGAAAAGAAGCTTATGTTACTCAGGAAAATAAATTTGAGATTGATTCTAAATTTCTTTCTCCTGATTTTTATAAGATTGATAATACTTCTAATTGGAAGGATGATAATTAATGGGTACTGTTGGTACAATTATTACAATTCTTAGTTTTGCGGCAGCTCTCGTTGCTATTTCTGGTTCTATTGGTTACGTTACCACGAAGGTAAATAACATTGAAGCTGATACTCTGAAATGTCTTAGAGAAATTCAAGACATTCATAGAGAAATGTATCATTGGTTTGATGCTGTCAGTGGAGAAACAAAACATACAAGAAAAATTGTCGAAGAAATTGATAAACGTGTTTAAGAGGTAAATTATGCCTTACATTAAAAAGCTAAAAATTCTTAAATGGAGCTTCTGTATTCTTAATGGCTTTCTTATAGCTTTGTGTATAAATCTTTCTTCTGATTCTCTTGTTGCCCTTACTCAAATTTGTATAGTAGCTTTATACTTATCTTCTTTTGCTCAAGGGTGGATATGTAAAAAGTTTTACTCAGAAGAAGAAAAGATAAAAAGAAATGAAGATTTTCAAAAGAGTTATAAAAAAAGATATTTTGTGACAAAAAAATAAAACAAAACAGTAACAAACAGTAACAATTTGGTAACAAAAAGTCTAAATAAAAGTAATCTTTTATTTTTTCGGCAACAATCATCCCTTTTTGCCGTAACGGTAAAAACGTTCCCTCTCGCCATCCTTTGTATGACCCTGACCATTTTGAATATTATTTTAAGGGTAATTGAAATCAAAGAAAAAATATAATATCCACTTGACAAACAGCTTTCTTCCTGTTATACTAAGTATGACAATGAAGAAGGCTGTTGTTTGCTTTCTTTTATAAAAATACAAAAATACAAAGAAAGTTGGTTTCTATGGGTTTTATTAACGATTTGAAGTCTGTTTGGGAAGATGGTAAGCAAGAAGCTCGTTTGGATGTTATTCGTGAATTCTTTGCTTATATCTACGGTGTTAAGTACAAAGACGCAGTTGTTTCTAAAGAGTGGTATCCCTCTCAGTATGAGGAACTTTTTAACGATATTATGAATTCTGGTAATACCGTTCGCTTGAGAGAACGTAAGGAATTGCTTCTCGATTTCCTTGTGTTCGTTACAGAATATATGCCCCATAATAAGATTGATTTGAATGAGGCTGAGGGTTACGTTCAGAAAATTATTGAACGTATCTGACAAAAAATGGAGAGAATAATATGAAATATGAATTTCATGTAGGCGATTACGTTGAGACTAAAAACGATGCCAGAGGGTACGTTGAGGATGTAGATGAATTGATATGGAGATGTACCCAAAGTTCAAATGATTATATGTATGTTGCTGGGCATCCTTATTTCATCCCGGTAGGGTTTGATAGTTGTTTCAACCAAATCGGCAAGTATGATTTTAATAAGAAGGCTGAAGATAAAGATGATGATAAGATTGAGCCGTTGGTAAAATCTCACCTTTTAGAGAGTGCTGATGGCGAAGATGAATGTTACTTTGATTCTCGTGAAGTTATTGGAAAAATCAACGAGCTTGTCGAGGCCGTTAATCGGTTGGAGGAGAAAGTTAATGGAATGGCACAAAGTTGAGGACTATCCTGTTGGGTCGAATGAGTATGTGTTGGTATCTCAATATTATCAAGGTTCACGCATACCCCATAATTGCTTTGTTGCAAAATTGAGAGAAGATGGAATGTGGGCGCTTTCGGTAGATGACTTTATTGAAATGGCACCAACAGACCGTTGGAGTTATATTACTTTGCCGAAGGATTGAGTATGATATTAAATTTTGATATGGACTGTATCCATGATTGGGTTTTTAAAGGTATAAGTTCTGATGTAGACGGCATGGCATATATGTACTATTGTACTAAATGTGGCAAAAGTCTTATCACACTGCTGGCCCCATGACACCAATAAAATTATAATAACCTCTTGACAACCTCCTTGGAGTATGGTATATTTAAACCATCAAACAAGGAGGTTTGTTTTATGTCTAATAATAAGATTCTCAAGAACAACAAGTTTGCCAATTGCACCCGTTCTGAACTGCTGTCTCTGTGGCACGGCCTTGAACGAGTCTATGCTGAAGGATGGTGTGCAAATGACAATCCACTCACGCCTTATAAGGACGCTTATTGTGAAGAATCCAACATGGGACTTATTCTTGTTGAACAAGATTTGCTTAGAGCGATTGCTTGTGAATTTTGTGGTTAAGGAGGTTTGTTTTATGAAAATGCGTCTTATGACTTTTGACGAAGCGTATGAAACCTGTAGTAGAAAATATCCCACGAAAATTGGTTTCTCTAAGGAATATGTTTTTGGAATTGGAAAAGATGCCCTTCCTTGGGGTAAGAAAGTAGAAGTGGATATTAACACTTTAAGTAATGGGTATATTCCTTCTTATGCGTTTAATGGCTTTTTTGTCCCCGCCTGTGTGTTTAAGGCTGATGACGCAAACTCTAATGACGTTCTCCGCTATGGCACAATTCTAACCGATGATGAACTTTGGGATGAAACAGATGCTTGTATCCGTATTAAAATTGTTTCTTACGAACAAGCTGTTTATTACGTTAAGATGATAAATGGCGAAATTGCAGAGTTTAAGAAAGTAGGGATTGTGGGATGATGGTCAATTTGGTCATTTTTTGCATTACTGTAACTCTAACGACTGGTGTTGGATTGATTGTTTATGGCGTATTTTATAAAAATTGGATAGGGGCTATTGTTGGTTTTATTACCTTAGCCCTTGGTATTTTAACAATTGTTTCTTTTAAAGAAGAATACAATTCTACAACTTACACACCCACAGAATCCTTTGTCCATAACCAAACTCAAACCGTATTTACCACTGACCAAGGTACATATACCGCAGATGGCCTTTATCCAGATGGTACATATTTGTTAAACGTAGACGGTAAGGATGTACTTGTCGTATGGCAAGCAGTTGATGGTGATAATGGGTAACAATATCAAGTTAAAAAGTTTAAAAGAAAGGAAGATTTAATATGAGAACTGATAATTTGTCTAACGAGTCTGAAAAGAAACTTGATATATTACATAATGACCTTGTTAATCCCTCTAAAAATCCTTATGACGATGTATATGATTATCTTTATCATATTTTCGCTAACGGTATCTCTGTCGATTATCACTCTCAACATCATCGTCCTGTCTTTCCCGAAGAACTTGACGGCATTGATGGATTCGACCTCCTCTTTAAAATGCTTCTTGATAGAGGTTATCTGAAACTGGATTCTATCTATTTCGATATGAATAAGGAAGCTGAGGGTTAATATGGAAATCTTAGTCGATAATAGAAAGGATAAAAAGTAATGGATTCTTTCAATATTATGGGAATTGGCGCTTGTATAGCTGTCGCTCTTATGGCTCTTTGTTGGACTATTAGATTGATTGTTGCCGATATTTGTAATACCCATAAAAAGAAAAAGGAGTAAAAAGTAAATGGACAATGTTACATTAAATATTTTTTTAGCCTTACTTATTTCTTTTTTTATCTTGGGTTTAGCTTATTTGGGAATTATGTTGATTGTTGTTCCTTATTGGGATAAGAAAAATGAAAAAGAAAACGAAAAAGAAAAAGAAAATGAAAAGAAAAATAACAAAAATTGTTGTTTTACTACTTCAAATTCTACTCTAAAAGATTTTCCAAACTCTGGGTTACGAGTTTCCTCTCTTAAACAGGATGGAATTTATTATAAACCTTATTTCGACAAGGAAAAAGGCTTGTATGTTCCTATGATTTTTGTTGATAAACGTAATCTCATTTATTATCAATTAATTCCTTTGAATATTTTGAGCGATATTCATAATTACTTTGCAGAAGAAATTAACGAAGCTCTTATGAAAAATAATAAGGAGAATAATAATGGCTGAACTTGAACTTAAAGATGGAACTTATAGAAATGTTCCTGTATATGAGTGCTTTGATTATATCGCTGATAACAATGGTTTTGTATACCTTTCCCCTGTTTGGACTTCTGCTGGTTTGCTTGTCCCTATCGCTCATTCTGCTACTCCGGCTTATATGCGTATTCCTCGTGAGGAATGTGTTAAGATGCTTAGTGATTTACTGGATTTGAATACTTTTTGTAAGATTTTTCGCTCGACAAATAAGAAATCAACTAAAGATTAAGGAGATTATTATGTATGGATAATAATATGGATAATAATATGAATAGTAATGAATTTTATGTTCTTTATCTGAAAAACAGTAATGATGGTAACTATCTCGAATCTTTAACTCCCAATGTTCTTAAACAAACTCAACTCCCCGAAGAAGCTAAGCGTTTTAAAACTCCTTTTGAGGCAAAACTTTTCTTCTTTGATAATTTTAAGCATATCCAGAACAAGTTTTTTGCTAATTTGTGTTTGAAAGATGTTTCTGTAGCTAAAGTTACTGTTAAGTATAATGTCTCTTTTCGTGAATACACTCAGACTTTTTACCCAGAAACTGAAAATAATAATTAACAAAGGGAGGATTGATTATGTTTACTATGCTTAAAAAGGGTACAAAATATATTCCTTCTCGTACTCCTGAAAAAAGTTCTAATAATATCAATGATGATAACAACAATGCTGACATCAATAAAATTATTGAAACGAAGCTGAAAAATTTCGCCTCTGGTAATGTTAGTCCTAATTCTGATTATTACAGCGATACCTATAAAGTTATGAGATTAAATTGTTCTTCCTATCGTAAATCTTTTATCGTTAAATATATATTTACTTATGAGGAAGATGTAGAAACTGGCAATATTTCTCGTGATTATAAAACCGTTTGTCATTCCGCTATTGAAGAGGATAACTGGTCTGCTGATAGCGTTGAACAGGCTATCCTTTATACTTACCAGAATTTTGGCAAGTCTTATGTGTTTAAAGAGAAATATGAAAATATAAAGAACTTGAAGCTTTTAGGGATTTATGACGTTTATGTAAATCTTCATTATTCTTATATCCCTGATTGTTATAGTTGTAGAGATTCTGCTTGGAATACTGAATTTAGAGATAAATTCAATTTCGAAAATAAGGAGTAATCTATGAATGATTCTTTGAAAATTGGTGAGTATTACACCCTTGTCCTTTATCGTAAGGACTCACCGTCAACTAAATTTTCCAGCTTTTATGAGTATCTTTCTTATGTTGATGTTAACAACAATGTTATTAGAACCTCTCTTAAACCTGAAAGAGCTATCCATTTTGATAGCGAATCTGACGCTAAAATCTTTTTCTTTAATAATTTCGGTTTCTTTCAGCGGCATTATGGAAATAATCTTGTCGAAGTAGCTGTTGGTAAAATGGCTATTAAGTATGAAATGGAAATCTGTAAGGATTCTTATGTTCCTTATCAGGTAAAAGATGAATATAAGGAGTGATTTTTATGCCACCTATTAAAAGTACAAAATATATCCCCTCTAAAGTAAAAAGTGATTCTTTTGTTACTTGTTATGAGCCTTATATCAGTTGTACTCATAAGCCTTATTTTGCAGTAGAAATTTTCTTCTATTATCTCATGTCTGAAAGAGGTTTTGAAGAAAAAAGATGTTATGACCACGTTACAGTTTATGCTGCTTGTAGCTCTCCTAAAGAAGCTGTTGATTATGCTATAGAGAAGTGGGAAACTGTTGTTAAAAATAGAAATGTTTTCCTTCGTAATTATGACCTTCATTTTGTTCGTATTTCTTGTGTTTATGTTAAAATTAAAGACGATTACTGGAAGTACGATAAAGATAATAAGGAGTAAAAGTAAAAATGCATTGTTTTCCTTGTTTTATTGTAGGTGTTTTTGTTGGAGCTTTTGCCATTTGTGCTGTTTTATGGCTTCTTGACAATTTTTAATATTTGCGGTTTATTTATTAAACCCTTGACAACTTCTTTCATTTATGGTATTGTATAAGTACCAAATGAAAGGAGTTGCTTTTATGTCTGATAAGTTTACTAAGGAATATACTTTGGATAATATCAATGAGTTTTATGAGGAGCTTGAAGCCAGTATTAACCCTAAGTTTATTAAGTTCCGTGTTTGGTGTGATTATTACACAGAAACTCAACGTCAAAAGGAGTGTAATGAAGTTTCTAACGCCTATAATACCAGAGCAGGAAGTTATTACACTTGCGATAAAGTAACTGATAATATTTTTATCATTACAAGACATTTTAATAACGAACAAAAAGAGTATTATATCCCTTGCATTAAAAAAGATGGTATTGTCACTCGTTATAATGTGGCTTTTGAGACTTTTGACCAAGCAGTAATTGTTGCTTATAGTTATCTTTACACTGGACAGGAAGATGCTGGACATTGGGCTTGTAAGTTAATGGATATTAAATAATAACCTCTTGACAAAAGCCTTTTGGTGTGGTATTATCATTACATCAAAAGGCTTTGCCTATTATGAGGAGGAATTCATATGAGAATCCAAATTTATCGTGCTTTAAATTATAGACCTAATTGTGAAGAACTTCTTGAAGATTATCCTGCGCTTGCTAATTATAATCTTAAAAAAGATGATGTTGGTAATTGTTATGTAACCATTACATCCCTTGAACAGTTAAAGCAAATGGTTAAAGAAATTAACAAAGAAATTATTTTGTTTCCATGTTGTGATGGAATCGAAATCTATGACGAGTACAGAGAATAAGGAGGATTAAAGATGGATATTGTTAAGAGAAATTATACTACTGTTAATAACTGGTTTAAGACTATGGAAAGTTTGTGTGGATTTCATATCAAAATTAAACTTACAGTTTATAAGACAGTATCTTTTGAAAAAGACTGTTGGTTTGAAGTAGTACCAAATTCAAAAGTAGTAGTAAATTCAAAAGATATTGTGACTTGTTTTAGTGAGTATTTTGTTTACTTTGTAAAAACCGATAAATTCGATGAAACAGGTACTCCTTGCCTTAATCTATTGATTTGTAAAAATCGTCCTGACGAGAAGTATTGGACTGAATTATGAAGGAGGATTGAAAATGTACGAACAGTATACTGATAAGCAGATTGTCAAAATGCTTGTCCCTAAGTTGAATAAAGTCGTTCCAAATGTCTGCTGGGATGATTGTGTAGTGCGTCCTGATTCCAACAGAGAAATTATTAAGACCATTGCTACTGTCTATCGTTCAGCCTACATCCGTGGTCAGCTTGGTCGAAGTTTTATTATTGGCGAGAAGAAAGATAAAAAATCAGTATCCTTTTTTAAAACTGGTGACAAAGTAAAATTCCTTGGTCTTGGTGTTGAGGATGAATCTTTGGTTGGTAGTCAGTTGTATCCACCTGTGAATACGATTGGTGAAGTTGTAGGAGTATTAAGCTCTGAGTTTTGTTTCGTCCAATGGCCCAAGGGTGCTGTTTATAGTAATGGAGCATTGTCTTGCCCAAACCGTTTCCTTGAAAAAGTAGAAAAAGTAACTAAACATTGGGTTTCCGCAACCAAAGATAATGTTAAGATTGGTAGTAAGATTAGGATGATTAATGGTAAACTTCATAACGAAAACCCCAGATGGTTTCCTGTTGTTGGAACAGTGGGTGTTGTAAGGAATCTTTGTGATATTAATTGTGATGTTCAATGGCCGAAAGGTACAACCAGTTGGCAGGATAAATGGTGGTGTAACTACGAACATCTTGAGGTACTATTATGTGAGTAAAACTTTATTAAAACAATAAATAATTCTTTATATAGCGACACTAAAGCTTGACCTCGTATAACTCGGTCTCGCTAAGTGTCGCTACGCTTTTTTCACTTAACTTTATTATTATTTAATATAATTAAGTAAACTATTCTATTTCTTATTTTAAAGCTCTTAGAGATACCTTTATATCAAGTGGTATAACTTGACCTGTTATGAGGTAGGATTGATTGTAGGTAGCTTAAAATATTAAATAAACATATCTCTTCCATTAGGGTGACTGTAACAGAAAGTATTCGCTTACGCTCTACTTTCTTAACAGTCACATCTAACTATACGCACATAAAAATTTTATTAAACCCTTGACAAATAGTTGAATCTAAAGTATTATATCAGTGTAAGAATATATCTGTACAAGGGAGCCTATGGAATTTTATGAACTGCGCTCAACTGTGAATTTGCAAGCAAATTCATCGTTTCGCTTGCCCACGGGTAAAATTCCTCTTTAAAGCCTTCTCGTTCCTCGAAGCTTTAAAGGCGTTTCTTTTTAATTTATAGGAGGTAAATATATGGATTTTAAAAAGTTTCAACAGTGGTGTGAAAATCGAGGATTTACGGTTAAAATGCCTTCTGGTTATTCTAAATTAATTAACCTTGAGGTTTCTTCCTTTGAGAGCTTTAAGGGATTGTTTAACCTCTGTATGATGTTCTTTTATGAAGAATTATATAAACAGAGAGATGAGGAAAAAGAAGATGGATTAAGAAAATTTATTGAAAAATATAAAGATTCTCCTACTCTCCTTTATCCTGTTGATGGTGATTGTAGTAGCCCTTATATTTACTATAAAAAGGATGGAGAGAGCTTTGTTGAGAAAATTAGAGACGCAGGAGTAAGTAAAAATAAAAACATTTGGAATCTTGAAAAATATTCTGACGAAGATATTGAAAAAGTGTTTGATTATCTTTTAACCCCTAATGTGAAAGATGGTAATTTCCCTATTGATAGATTGTTGAATTATTTGGAAAATTCTTAAGGATTGAATGAGTTATTAGTCAAAGTTAAAAACAATTGTATGAATTATTAGAGGTAAGTAGAATGAAAGAGTCTTTTTATAAAACCAGTGCTGTTTTAAAATGTTTAGATAAATTGGCTGAGAGTCCTGTCTTCGATGATTTGATTTTTATTAGTAATCTGTCTGAAAAGGAATGGAATGAGTTTGAGGAAGAATTAAAGACGGTGATTGACAAGTTTCTTGTGAAAAAAGATTTGGATTGACAAGTTTCTTGTTGATAGACTCTTCATGAGACCTTTTTTCTACCTTTTTTTAATCTGGTTACTTTTTAGGGAGAGAAAGGGAGAGAATTAACAAAAATTTTTCATTTTAGAAACTTTTTAAATTTTTCACTTTTTTACAAAAAAATAAGCCTATTTCTTCTCGAAACAGGCTTAAAATACGGCAAGTGAGATGGATGGAGTTCTTGAAGAAATGGAGCGCAAGCGAACATTTATTCTTAGAACTCCCCATATAAAGTAAAATTATATAAATATAAAGTAAGAGGTAAAATTATGTATAGTAGCAAAAAGTTAAACAAGATTGCATTAACGAAGCAGAAGTCTTTTCCTTCTCTCAAATGCACAATTTCACCCACGCATAAGATTAAGGACACAGAGTTAAACATTGAAAAGGATGTACCCTCTCTTGAAGTAGGCAAGGAATATGTAATTAAACGTACAGAGCTAAAGGAAAATGGCACAACTGGAAATGACCTTTATCTCATTGTAGGTTCGATTGATGGTTTGTTGTTTATGAATGAGGAAGAAATCAAGTCACATTTTGATGTATCTGTACTTTCTTCACTTGGATTAAAGGTATGGGACGCACCATTCTTTAAGACGGGTATGCAGATTGAGGACTCACCCTCTTAAAACCCAGTAAAATCAAGGACGGGACATTTGACCCTTTTTTGATGAAAATAAAAAGTCTCTTAAGTCCAGTAAATATATAGCTTTCGTAAAAAAATATCATCCGTTTTATCTAAAGAGTAATAATAAATACTCTTAAGATGATTCTGATGATTTCTGAAAAATCAGAAGTCGATTGAAGCTATATAAAATAAGGGTTTAAGAGACTTTTAAATTTTAAAATTTTTAAGTAAAAAATGTCCCAAATGTCCCGTGCTCAAAATTACGGCAGAATGAGGGCGTATAAATCATTACTCTCGAAGAGAGGAATTTACTGTTCTGGGACTTGTTTGATGATTTCCTAATTAAAGGCTAAAGTATTGGTTAATCTACGTTTACTATTAGAAAAGACTTTAGCTTTTACTTCTCCAATATCTTTTGAAACTTCATCCGAAGTTGTTGGGAAATAAGTATTTTCATCAATAATTAGTAAATCTTTTGTAAACATTTTAAAGATAAATTCTTCATATTGTTGCTAAGTAGATAATATTTCCAGACCTTTTATAGTGTTAGATTCTCCTAATTTATAGCGTTCTGGAACTAATTCCTTTTGAATACGAGCGATTTTATTTTTAGTGTTGGTGTCAATTGCAGTCTTGTTTAATTCTCGTAACGCCTTTTTTAAAGAAATAGTGCTAAAAGAATCAGATAATTCATCTTTATATTTGTTCTCGTTGTCTTGAATACATTTAGAAAATGTTATGCGATAGACAGAATAAACATAGAAGCAACCTAAGTCAGCAACTAATTCAGAACACATTTTCTTTTGGTATTCTTTTACCCTATTAGTTTGATAAATTTCTGGAATACCAGATACTCCCATCTCCTTAAAGATTTGGTTAGAGATGTTTAAATATTTAGATTCTTCTAAAACAGTAAGCTCTCTATCTTTATATGGAATCATAATAGATTCGCCATTAGGAGCATCGAAATAATATTTGCCGTTTTCGACATAGATATTACCCCAAGGAATATATTTATCAAAATCAATAAAAGCACCAATATAGGATTCTGTATAAAGAATGTAGCCCATTTGTTTAAGTTTTTCTAAAGCTGATTTGATTTTGTATTCATAATTAGAAGAATAATGAGAAGTAAAATCATCCATTAAATCCAATGTTTTTGGAGTAGCTTGATTTTTCTTTTCTTCGTTATTTTGTCTCCAAGTACGAATATATTGTTTTTGTTCTGTAATAAAAGGATAGCGATTATCTCTCAAGTCAAGAATTTTATTTTCTACAGAATAACAATAATTAGTTTTATCTTTTCTTGCCAGATAATAAGCTTCATTAAAGAAACCTAAGCTATAAGCCAATTCTGCTTTGGTAACATAAAGAACTTGTGTTTTTTCTTGAGCCTGATAGTATTGATTAAGCAATCCACAGATAGAATAGATAATAGAATCTGATTTAAATAGTTTAATTAAAGCTGAGAAATGTTGGTCAAAGTTAAGGATTTTTATATTTTTAAAACTTCTCCCCTTTTTCTCAAAAGAAAAGCACGAAGCCCATCTTTCTATTTGTCTTTCTTTAGACTAAGGATTGTTCTAATAATCTTCCTCAAGGATATTACACATTTCTTTATAATTTTTTACTTCTTTAATTCCTTTAAGGTTACGCTAAACACGTTCGTAAAGGTCGTTATATTTTTGAGCCATGATTCCTCCCCTCATAATATAATAATTAAGTTAAGAGTACAGTAAATATAAATGTCAACTATGTTTTGTCAATTCCAAGAAGCGTAAATACAAATAGGCATAATATTACAGCCTATCTCAATTTCTAATATGATTATATCATATTATTTTTCATTTGTCAAGACCTTTTTCAAAAATAATTTATTACAATTTTGTAACAGAAGTAACAGAGTAGTAACAAAAATTATCGAATTGGTAACAGAATTTTTTGTAAAACCCTTGACTTTCTCCATCTCCTGTGGTATTATAATACTATCCTCTTAAGAGGTAGGTTACATCTGAGGTTTGTTAAAACCGAAGCCGTAACGTTAGTTACATTGAGAGCCGTGTGTCAAATCGGCATCGTCATCACGATGACGCTGAATCGCACATATATAAATATGTGTGTTAGGTAGGATGCTAAAGAAGTATTCTTCCGAAAATATGAGACAAACTATACAAGCAAAAACCTGAGTATGGTTTGTAGTAAAAAGATAGGAGATATTATGAAAAACCAAACTAACACTACAATTAAATACAACAACAATAGACACACAAACCTGAGCACAAACAATTATTACAAGCGTTTCCTTCTCAAAGCCCTGAGCTTAATCGCTATCCCTATTATGACCGTGAGTATGCTCCCAAGTTTTGCGCTTGCAGATGATGTGAGCTACGACAATCAAATTGACAATTTAACCGTGAGCCAAATGGTAGATACAGACAATACCGATTCCTCTTCAACTCACACCATCTCCGTTAACCTGAGCACAATCACAATGGAGAACCCTTATCAAAGTGTGAACCTGAATGAATCTGATTTAATTCCTGAGCCTACTAATGATGTAACAGTTTACAACATTAAAGCGGAAAGCGTTCAGTATGATAATAAGCCTGTCGAAGCTACTAACGCTGAAACTGAGAATAGTTTTCAAATTGAACCTGAAGCTGAAACTAAAACAGAATCTGCTTCTACTTACCGCTACGCTAATCTGGTTCACCTTACTGACTCTGAACGCAAACTTGTCTACGACATTTTAGCGAATGAAGTTGGTAGTGCTTCCTATAGAGATAAACTTCTTGTTGCTGAAGCTTTTTATAATGGCCTCATTTATAATAATTGCAGTCCTAAAACTTTAGCTAAAGGCCAGTATGATGCAATTCATACCACCTATGAGTCCTTTAAACAAGATTGTATTCGCATTGGTGTAGAGTATTATAAAGACATTGAAAAGGCTGTAACCGAAGTCTTTGATAATTACAATATGCCTTATAATGATGATTTTATTCTCTTCTTTCACTCTGGTAGAAGTTCTTGGCATGAAAACGCTAAGACAATTTACCTTGTTGAAAACACAGGAGCACATAAATATTATGCCTTGAAATCTGTTCCTGAAATTAACTACACTCGCTAAGGAAATAGATAATCTGGTATAATATAGAGCTAATATAATTAGCTAAACTTGCGTAAACACTAAAGTAAATATTAATCACAAAATAATAAAATAAATGTCCACAAAAATATAAAATAAATAAGAAATAAATATTAAGAAATTGGTAATAATTCTTATTTATCTTTTGCTTAAGTGTTGCGTAACTACACACAGCTTGAAATGTAACTGAATCATTTTTGAAAATCTGACTGAATACAATGTCTGAAAAAAGAGGTTAACATAATATGCCAAGAGGTAGACCGAGAAAGAATCCTCTCCCAGTAGAAGTAAGCAAAAACGTAGTGGGAGAAACTGAAAACCCAAATGAGACGGTCACTGTAAATGAAAGTCCTATTGATAAACCAGTAGAAAATCCTCAGCCAATCGCAACTAAAAAATCTCCCGCTGTTGACCCAAATCAAATTTGCATGGCTTGTGGTACAGTAGTCCCTGATACACCAAACAAAATTGACCTTGCAATGTGGTTGGATACTGCTCCATATAAATTTAACACAAGGCTAAATGACAAGGGAAGAATCATTCTCTGTCATAAATGCGAGAACCATCTCATTGAAGCTATTGATAAAGAGTTGAAGAATATGGGATGCAAGCAGAAGTTTGAAACAGAAAAAGAACCAGAAATGGCTGAATATCCAAAATTGAATCCTGATGCTTTTCAAACCTTTGTTGATAAAAATAGAGAATAGAATATTCCCTAACAAGATTCCTGAACTATCGTTTAGGAATCTTTTTTTTATGTTAATTTATAATATCCTCTTGACAATTTACCCTCTCTATGGTATCATATAAATGTATTCAGGGATAACCTGTTTGATATAAATAGCTCACTCAAACATATTAAATAAACATTAGGAGGTTACACTTATGGCTATGGAAACCACTATTGACTACATTCACGGTGAGGACACAATCATTTGGAGCTCAAATCATTTCGCTACTATTCGTAAGATGGAGGAATTGATTAACACCCATCCGAATGAAGTACAGATTGTCAGGGATTGCAGAAATGAAGATGGCGAAGGTAAAATGCTTGAAATCAGAGTCCCGGCAAGTTGGATGCGTATGCCTAAGCCTCCTGCAAAGCGTGAACTGACTGAGGAACAGAAACAGGCTGCAAGCGAGAGATTTAAGAAGTATCATGCTGAACGAAAGAAGAAAGCTCAGAATGAATAAGTAAATAATTGATAAATTATCCGCTCTTGGAGATATTTCTCTGAGGGCGGATTTCTTTTGTTTGTAAATATGGCGGAAACGCTTGAATCTGTGAACATATGAATATACACGCATATGATTATCGGTGAACGTAGGCAAAAACGTAGTGGGGGATAGGAAAAACTCTCTTGAGAAGCAAAAAAATACGAGAGAGCGAATAGCGAACGAGGTTGTGAATTAACGAAACATAGTATCCCCTTCGGGCACGACTGACTCAAAAGACCCCTGCACTTATGCAAGGTTGAAAACACTGGCGTTTCGTGTTTTCAAAAAACTGTAATTTATGCGTGTCGGCGGCGGAGAGAAATATCTCCCCTGTTTGGATGGAAATACTCTCCCGTTGTTAGGAAAATACTTCCGGGACTATGCTAACCCACCCACCCTACCTTAAATTAAAAGAAGTTAACTAAAGTCATCCTCTTTCAATTCATAATCTATATTGGGGTCACGTTCATTCCACAATTCCTGAACGACCTCATATGGAAGATTGGGACATTCATCCCATTTTGTTTCTGGTTCTTTAGGTTTTTCTGGATGGTCAGAAAGAACCCAAATTCCCAAAAGTTGGATTCCGAACCAAATACCTAAAAGAGTATAAACGAACGGACATCCAAAAAAGACTACAACAAATGGAATCAGATAACCAATAATAAAATTCATTTAACTACCACCTTTCTAAATTTGCCTGTTTATAGTTACATATATTTCCAACAGTCTTCTTCTTTGATGTGTTGAACATCTTCGATAAGACTGGAACTATAAGCATTATCATAGTCGATAATTGCAAGATTTCCTTCAAAATAGATAGACTGAGCGATAATTTCTTGACCAGTTGTAAGAGTAATTTTTACCATAAATATTCTCCTTTCTTAGCGCACACGAGTTTCTTTCTTAAGGACTGCGAAGTTCATAATGTAACAAAACACAGACCCATCGAAATCTTTTTCAGCTTGAATGGAAACCGAATCAGGGTCTTTCAACTGAGAAAGGACGGCATCCACTTCATCCCATTTATAAAAATACCGTTCATCCCCATCACGAAGACGGGAACGAGTTGTATTAAAATGAGAAACAGCTTCAAGAATCAAGGAATTAGAAACCTCAGTCAGCAATTCGTTATCGGACTCGTGAACCTTTTCCAGTTTTTTAGACATAATAAAACTCCTTTCTAAATTAACAAAAGTGGAGACGTGGGAAGAGAGGTTTTACCCTCTCCTCCCATTCGGCTTACTTCACGGATTTTCCAAGAATCAAAAGGACAATGAAAACCAGATTGAAGCAAAAGAGGTATCCTTCGAACGTCATCCACCAACCACCTCCTTTCATTGCAAGCCTTGATAATATTGTATCACTCCTTTCTTAATGTGTCAAGGCTTAGAAAAATTTTGCTTTTCTTTTCTATTTAATTCTTTATCATAAGCATATTCACCAAAGTATTCCTTCTCGGCTTTTTCTCTGGCTGCAACAGCTTCTTCAAAAGAATTAAAAGTCCCTAAATGATAACGCTTTTTATTTTTTGTAATTTGAGCGTAATAATTCCCAGAACTTTTGTTCAAATAAACTCCAGTTACATGAGATTTATTTGTTTTTCTAACCTGAGTATTCATATTGTTTTCAGAATTAGAACAAATTCTCAAATTAGATTTACGGTTATCAAATTTTAAAGCTTGAGGGCCAAGAGAGTCTTTGTGGTCAACAAACATTCCTTTGGGGATTGGCTCCATTACAACTCTATGAAACAATAAAGTAGATAAATCTTTTTCTGAACGTAAAGGGGTAGAAACCAAATAACCGTTGTTATTAAAAACCCATGTTCTATTTTTTATTTTATCATAGTCTTCGAGGTCGAACCAAAATTCTTCTCCTTTTGAAGTATACCCTCTTCCAAATTCTCCAGATAAGTCATAAGTATTTTGATGACCTTCTTTTTGTCTATCAGCTAATTGTTTTTTGTGAAAACAGCCACAAGAAATAGTGCTACCATTTTTAAGATTTTTTCTTGTTACATAAGTAATATTGCCACACCTACACTCACATTTCCATTTCATTTCTCCAGATTTTGTCTTGATTTCGGATGGCCCCAAAACTCGGAGCCATCCATAGGTTTCATTGGTCATATCAATTCTTTTACTCATTTTATTATCCTCCTTAATGTTGATTAAAGACAACAGAATCTCCTTTTTCGAGCTTCCAACACATTCCACAAGTTTTACAATCTCCGGGACACTGGAAAGCGTTTTCAGGAATCTTCTCATTTTGAGGTTCCATTGCTTTTACCTTAAAACGAACAAATGTCATGGGAAGATTGAACGGATTCTCAGGAATCCAGTTGCCCCATGTGCTGAACACAACCATCAAATTCTTGGGGATTTCTTCCCCAGAAGCAAGATAGTTGTTAACAATCTGGAACTGTTTGGTAAAAGCAAGATACCGAACATCAGGATTATCACGAGCCACCTTGCACATACCTTCCAGATATGCTGTATCCACAATATCTCCAGAATCATGCCATCTTACAAACTTAAAGAAAGCCGTATTGCAAGAAAGCTGATTGAAGAAAGACTTGGGATTAGTCTTATAGATGTTCAGATTGCGCTCCCGAACACTCTTCGCAGATGCAAACATATAATGCCCTTTAAGAGCATAGCAATATTTGCGGCAGGGAGCATCAGGATTGCAAGTCTTTCCAGCCGGAAGATTGATGGCTCCAATGAACTTACCCAGCTTAGAGTTACCAGTGGAGATAAAAACAACAGGAGAAGCAATGGATTCCAGATACTTAGCGTCATTCAGTTTCATAATAGTTACTTCCTTTCAAAATAAATGTTGTTGTGGATAGGGACTATATAAACAGGAGCAAGTCCTGATTATGCGAATAGGATGGGAACAATCTTATTTAACAGGTTACGATAACGAGAAACATACCTTTCAGCCTTATAATTACGCATACGGTAATACACATTAAGAATCTTATAATCACAAGGATTGGTATCCAGAAGCTGAATCAAGACAGAAACGGTTTCTGGAACAGATTCATCAAGTACATCCACTTTAGGAACCTTGTATTCGATAATGTAACGAGAATGAACATTGCAGAGAGGGGCGAAAAGCTTGTAAGTCACATTCTCACGAACGACCTCTTTCTTAAAGAAATAGGTCTGATTGGTAGTAGTATACTTAGACATAATTATTCTCCTTTCTTATTTCAGCAAATTCTTAACGTTGACGTTGGTAATAACACCTTTCTTGATGTCATCCTGAGAAGTGAAAAGATAACGGTCAAGAGTTTTATTCCACTGCCAACAATCTTTCTTGGTTTCCTGACCAATGCCAGATTTGTTGCCTTCATACACGGTTATGAAATACCGATTATGAGCTTGATAGCCAAGATAGTGAACCAGACTGGAAACTCGTTTCACTCCAGTCCACCAAGGGATAACGTTCAAAACGTTGGAACAGATGACAGCAACAAGACCACCTCCATTGATTTTAGAAATTTGGTCGATTTCATTCATGAAATCAATCTTGTTCCAATAAGGGTCAAAACCGATGTAGTAGAAACCCTTAGAGTTAACGAAATCCTGAATGTGGTCAGTATACCGACCACAACCATAATCCAAAATGATACCAATGGGGTTTTCACCTCCGTTCTGCACCATCCAATCAACCATCAAAGCATCCCAATCAATCTTGTTATAGATAGCAGGAAGCTTCTTGGAATTAATGGAAGTGTTCTTAGAGGTAATCACCTGTGCATTAGTTCCCAAAGTAGTCATAATTAAATCTCCTTTCATTTTAACAGATATTTGTTTAAACGTCAATGGTAATAGTTTCAACAACAACGAGGAAATCTCCCACGATAGTAAAACCATAGGAAGAATATCTCAAACCGGGAATTGGTTCACAAGGAACAGGGTCATCGTGATAGCCCAATTCGGCAAGATATTCGGTTTCCATTTCAGGGTTGTGAGATTCAGACATTTCCTTTGCTTCTTCGTATTCATCCTGAGTTTCGAAAGCGTAGATGTGAAGCTGAGTGGCACTATCTGCATAATCCTCAAAAGAGTTGAACAGGGTAGAAGTGATGTGTTTCATAATAAATCTCCTTTCAAATTAAACCAAGTTGATGACTTTCAAATTTTTGGAACCGCACTTGGGACAATAATAACGTTTGCGAAGATTACCATTAGCAATCTCTCTAACGGAATCGCTTACCCTCTGTCTGAGGCAGCTCCATCCACATTCGCAAACAATGTTGTATTTATACTTTGCCATCATAATCTTCTGGTATTCAGGGGTAATTTCATTCTGCTGAACAGTTCGATTGATGTCAAAAGGAGTACGGTTGGTAATGTCAATTGCTCTATCCTTCCAAAGACCTGTATGACTCCATCCATCTCGATTTCCAGATTCAACACAATGGAGACATTCATGGAGGATAGTGGAGTGAAATCCTGTGGGAGTGGTTGCATGAAGAAATTCCCGACTGAATTCTATGGAATATCTATAAATTCCCATAACTCTCTTTCGAGAAGCTCGACCAACGGTTTTAGTAGAACGTTTCATCCAAGAAACAGGAATCTTCTTGGCGACCATGGATTTATCAAAAGGCCACATTTGGTCGAACCAGACGCAAATTTCATCCACCTCCTTCTGAATATCCTGAATGGTCATGGTCTTGGTATCAGTACGAGACAAAGAAGGGACAAAATTCTTGTAATCGAAAGCGGCAATTGCAGAGTAGGTCATAACAAAATCTCCTTAAAATGTTTATTTCCCCGTATAGCCGATAGGACAGCTTAGGTTTTATTCTTCCTCTAAATCTTTGCGAGAAATTGCCTTAAGGACATAATCATCGGTACAATCATCGGTCGTTTCGTCCTTCCAAAGATGACACTTAAGCTTGCCATCTTCTTCCTGACAATGGAACAAAGTCTGTTCGGGCTCAACAACACCGTCATGAGAATCACGCTGAAAAGAAACAAAAACTTCATCGTATCCTTCTTCGTTTCCAGCATTGAGGATAAAACGACCAATGGGAGTATCAACGAAAGCAGAAGTAAAACCATCAATAGTAGTCAGGCCAATCTTGTTATACTGTTTCATAGTAAAATCTCCTTTAATTAAAATAATTTTTAAAAACTCTTGACAACATGGATAAGATATGCTATACTACAGTCAAGAAGTAAGAGTCCTATACCTCTTACAACTTGAATTCAGAGGATTGATGATTATCCCCTCTGTAGTTTTCTTTAAGTATTACACTTAAACTTCAATAATCCCGCCGAGGATAATAGAAGAAGCATAAACGTTAAAGAAATAATTAACGAAAATGATTTTCTACATATAGGACACCTCTTTTCTCAAATGAGTTGTATCTATATAAACAGCTTATAGGAGCTGGAATTTTTAAAGAGCGAGTAAGCTTGTGGACTTACCCGCTCTTTTCTTTTTTACCAACCGTAGACATTCTTAACACGTTTGCCAAGAGAACGGGTGTACTTGGTAATATCTCTTGAGGTTGCTTTACCTCTATACAATTTCCAGCAGAAGTTATCAAGCTGGTCAGAGGTGATTTCAGGTTTCACTTCTCTGTAAAGGATATAATGACTTGCATCATGGTGCGTTTGAGAAGAACGTAAATTGTTATGAGAATCAACCCACCATTCGCCGTATTCGCAACCTCGTTTGAGATTAAGACAAGCTCTGATATTGTGCTCATTAAGAAGTTTATACCCCACTCTACGCCCATCCCAAAGACCAACATCCGCAATTTCAATGATACGGCCTTCAGTGGGAAGATTAAGATTGCACTTTTCATCCTCAAAATATAAATCGTTTGTTTCAACCATTTCCTCATAGAATTTATTCTCATCCCACTCAGAGTAATCAACTCCACATTCATCGAGTCTTTCCTTGATGTCATCAATCCAATCCTCAAGGTTCAGGTTGTAATTGCTCCAAATGATGTGCTTGTTGGTATTCTTCTTAGACATAGATATACTTCCTTTCTAAAATAAAAATGATATTTTATGTGTAACTTTTTAAATGCGAGGATGATTAGAAAACTTCTTTGAGCCACTCCCTTCTTAGGCAAGGTATGTTTGTCACAGGGAATTCAAATCCCTTAATAGTATTGGCTTTCAACAAATCTTCCTGAAATACTTTTGATTTGGGGTCACAAAGCAAATCAGAAAAACGATAGAAGTCATGACGCAACATTGGAGTGTCATCAGGAATATCAAAGATACCCAGCATCTTTTCAGGGTCACGGAACCAAGTCGCTCCAGAGGGTTGCCCAATACTCTTCCAATTGGTAAAAATACAACTGGAATCCCAGTAATCCCAACCAGAATACCCAAACACCAAGGACTCAACTTGCGTATGATTAATCTCGTTAAATTTCTTCAAGAGATAATCATACGCTTCTTTATTACAGCCAGTTAAACTATACATCCCAGCCCAGTTAGGGATATATGTTTCAATATCCCTTTCTACCATGTCAGTAAGCACCTGAGAATTCTGAAAAGTGTAAAACAACATAATTAATCCTCCAATCCATAAAAACGGTCAATGGCCTTCTGTTCACGATGGTCTTCCTCAAGAGTCTTGAGAGTGTTTGCACACTCCCAAGGTTCATAAGTTTCCTCGCAATTTTCGCACCATAAATCTCCACAAGAAGGAATGAGTTTGTTACCACATACAGGACACAAATAATCTTCGCTATACATATTCATTCTCCTTTCTTATCGTTTATCCCATTTACCATGCTTTTTGTAAATGCGCTTGGGAAGGTCTCCATATCCAGCCTCATACAAAGCCATATTTTCATCCATAATGACTTTTTCTCTCACATAATAACCTCCTTCTCCATAATGCTTCTTTGCGCTGAGATACACACTAATGGTTTCATCAATGTCATCGTCGTACCAGCCTGCTTCCAAATCCCACAAAACGTCTTCGTCTTCATCTTCATCGGGGATGCCTAAAGCCAGAGTATAATTATAATAATACTCGTCATTTGCCAACTTCGCCAACTGCCACTCACGATACAGGATAGCTCTCTTCTCAGCAATAGTCTTCTTCTTCATAATTTGTTCCTCCTTTAAATTGTTGGTTTATATTTAAATGGTGATTTTGCGATAATCACCGGGCTTACGAGTGGTCTCCCAATCTTTCCAGTCATCACGAGAAGGACAAAGGATATAAAACCAAGTAGTTCCCATCTCAGTGTACAGAGATTTATCGGGAAGAACACGTTCATCCATATACATGAAATTAGAATTCATGTAGTCATAGAGATACCCCTCAGAAGAGATGCAGATGATATTGTCATCGGGAGCATATTCACAGTAGTCGATAGGATAAATATTATCCTCAAGAACCCAGTTAGATTCATACTCTTCAGTTTCAGCGTTCCAACGTCCAATGGTTTTGTAACGCTTGCCATTAAAATAAATAGCAACGTCATCACTAATTTCTAATTCATCCATTCGATAACGAATCTGATTGACGATGTTTTCGATGTCCTGCTTGGTGTGAGTATACTTTTTCTTTGCCATAATTATACTTCCTTTCTTAATTAAAATCAATTGTGAATAGGTACAAATAAAGAGAAAGCTGGGAATTACTTCCCAGCAATCTCGTCATAATTTTCTCGGACAGAACGAATTCGACTTTCGTCCATGATGATTCTGCGCTCAATTTCTCTCATAAGAGCGGAACGGAAAAGATTATAAATATTATAATCGTCCCACTTAACGAGCCAGCCATCTTTATCTTCGCCCCAACGGGGAGCATAATACTTTTCATCAGGGATTAAGTAACAGGAATCTGGAGTTCCTCCTTCTGAATAGTTAATACTATAAGTCTTGCTATTGGAACTATAAGAAATCCACATACGGCAACGCTCACCAGTATCATCCCTATGAAAAGAAACATTCAGGAAATTACCAATCGTACCCCTCATATTGAAACTTGCAGCCGTCTCACACAACCCAAGAAGCTGATTACAGATTTCAGCCCATTTAGCAGCGCCAATGGCTTTGATGCGAGGAAGATAGAATTCCTCAGTACGCTCACGAGCAGCCTTGGTTTCATTCATCTTTTTAATGAGTTCCATCATTTCGATGTCTTCGCTTTCTTTGCAAGCAACGGTAACGGTCATGTTTTCATAAGTCTTAGTAGTCATATTCTACTCCTTTTCTCCCCGTATAGCCGATAGGTCAGCTTTGTTGATTTAGTTAAATGGATTGATTATGTTCAATCAGTCACGAGGGCTGACACGGACTCTGAGTTCTGCTTTCTTTGCATACTCACAAATAGCGACAAACTCTTCTTTGGTAATAGAACGGTTAGAAGCGCCACGAGCCTGAACAATCGCCTTATCGCAAATTTCAATTGTAACAAGGGATTTAGCGGGAGTTTTCTGATAACGCAGGAAGATAATCTTAGAAGAGCCATTCAGAATACGGCTTATATAAGAACTTACACAATGATTGAGGTTATATCCTTCCTGTTTGACATCTTCAGCGCAAGAAGGATGGGTAATAATATAATTACCATCTTTAGTTTTATAATCCTCAAAATCTTCATAACGCTTCTTAAAGAGTTCTTCCTGTTCCTCAGTCAATCTAATCTTATAGTTACGAGAAAGAATATCATGAGTCTGCTTAAGATAACTGCTATAAAGGGTGGGCTTAATATCCATGGTTTCACACATGGACAAATAGTCTTTAAGCTCTCTAATGAAATCAGAAAGACTCTGAAAACCCTGATTGCAACTTTCTTCACAGACATAATCCATGAACTTACCAAAGCTGTAATACTTATAAAAGTTTACAGCAGTGCAACCCCAAATCTGTCTCATGTAGCCATCCAAGCAAATATAAATGGGATTTTCACCATTCATGTTCACCTGATTGAAACGACATTCTTCCTCCCAATAACGAGATTTTTCCAGAATATCAACCCATTCAGAATTGGTATAATGGAAATAATCTTCCAGTTCCAATCCAAGGTTATATGTTGTTTTAAGGTTGCTCTTGATTTTACGTTTGATTCCAATAAAGTCACTCAGATACCCCTTTTCGAGAATGGAATCATATTCAGCTTTAGGCAGTTCCAGAATCTTATAAATGGGTTCAGCCTTGTCAACTCTCATGTCTAAAAGTTGCTTCATGCAATCTTCAGGAGCGGTTCTCAAAATGATTTCAGTGGATTTGTTGTTTTCAAGTTTACCACAAAAATCTCTAAATGTGATAGGAGTTTTGAAATCAGGCAAGTCGTACATTTTCTGAATGAATTCAGTAGCACTTTGAGTCAAATCATATCTTGGAATATGAACTCCATTATCAGATACAATAGGAGCACTGTAATCCATGATAGGAGCTACATATTCGTACAACAGTTTGAAGGAACATCTGCTATTATTGGTACTAATTTTATAGCTATATTTACGAATAATTGCAGAGCCAAGAGGGAAACAATAACCAACAAGAATAGTAAAATCACCTGCCTTTGTACTAACTGTTTTAAAATGAGTAATTTCATCAGTAGAAATTTCGTCAACAGGAAAACCAGTAAGAATATCAAATCGACATTCTTGAGCGATGCCACGGTTGGGCTCGTAAGAGAGGATAAATGTACCCTCAATAGGAGTAAACTTATCGTTATAGCGCAGAGTGTACAGACGAGAAAGTTCCTCTTTCTTCAGGTCAATCTGTTCATTCAAGGATTTAATCTCCTTGTTGATTTTATTCATCTTTTCATCAGCAACATAAGAGCCAAAGAAATCCTCGTAATTGTGGTTAGCGGTCTTGTAGAACTCAGCGATGTAGTTAGTAGACATAATTCAAATCTCCTTTAATAATTAATAGATGGGTTGATAGGGACTTTATATAAAGGGGAGGTTTCCCTCCCCGGATGTTAGATAAGCTCACCAGTGTAGTTGTAAAGCTTACCATCAACCTTTTCACGAAGTTCATGGAACTCACGAGACTTCAAGACTCCAAGGATTTTCTCTTTGTACTCAGGCTGATTACGATAATAATCGCCATTATAACTCCAATGACGCTTATAGATTTGCATTGCATCTTTCTCTTTAAGAGCTTTAACGGGGGTATAAAGAGTAACAGTTACATCTTCTCCCTTATTGTTTTTATAAGTAATCTTGATGTAAATCTCCGTATTCCCACCATAAGAGGGAACATAGGATTCAAAATTATAATCCTTCAAATAAGGATAATCACGAAGAAGAGCTTCTTTATAAACTTTAGCAAGATTGCCAACATTCTGATACTGATAGGAAACACGATAACCAACAGCGGGAAGATAAACCGTGCGGTGGAAATCGGTATTACCCTGATATTCCTCAAAACTATGACAACGGTCAATGCACTCCCGCTCATAATTCTTTTCCCAATAACTGTCCGGGGTTGCATATTCTTGAGGGATGTAGTGAATAGCACAAACATCTCCGATAGAGAGATTTTCAAGAACCCATTCAAGAGTAGGTTTAGAGAAACAATTTTCCCAAGAGTCCCAATTGCGAATGTAGCGGTCAGCTTCCTCCAAGGTGATACCGAGTTCATCAGAATGGATAGGAGCGTCATAAGCAGAGACGATATGATTACGAGAATTAATAGACTTACGCATAATAAATACTTCCTTTCTTAAATACAAATATTGTTGATAGTGGATAGACAAATGGATAAAATGCGAGTTTTATTAGCGATTGTTTCTCACCTCCCAAATCACCTTTTTCCCAGTAATTCTGCTGTATTCAGGCAGTTCCCAAAGAGCATCAAGCGATTCTCTCGTGAATTCATCTTCCGCAATCGGATAGGAAAAATAGAAAGATTTCTTTCCTACATAGGTGTTTGTGGGAGTGAATTTGTCAATTACAACAAGATAGTAACGATACCCTTTAGAGAACATCTCTGTGTCGTTGTAAGCATTGACATTGTACCTTCCAATTCGTTTCATATCTAAGCTCCTTTCTTATTTTTCATCTTCTTCATTTAAATTTCAGAACTCTTAGTTCTATTTTAAACTGTTTCCCAGACCCATCTCCCTCCAGTAATCTTAGTGTTATCGGGCATTTCCCAAAGAGACTGCAATTCATCTTTGTAAAAACTCCTCATTAAAAGAGCATAAGGAGAGAAATAAAAAGTTTTTTTGCCAATATAATCCCCAGTTGGAGAAAATTTATTGATGACTACCAGATTCCACGGTCTTCCGTTATCATCTAAATTTTCATCATAGTGAACATCGAGGATAAAATTACCAAGTTTATAAGCCATTTTTATTCTCCTTTCAAATATCAATGGCGAAATTAGCTACGCAGAATCCATATTCTTCTTCGAGTCTTTCACAAACCGAATCTGCCATATCTCTCAAGAAACTCGTGCAAAGGTCATCGTATTCAAGGTCAACCTTTTTAGGGAGTTCTTTTGTGGGCATATCATCACCAATATCCCACTCAATGTTGGTAACATGAACAATCATATTGAAATCTCCTTTCTTAATTGAGAGGGAGAGATATTTCACTCTCCCTCATTGTTGATATTTACTGGATAGGCTTACCCAACCATTCGATATTATCCAAGCAGATACTGTAACAACCAGTATCATTCTTGTTTGTGAAGAAACTTTCAGGGACATACCCAGTGGTACGAAGATACTCCTTAGTTACAGGAGTGGAATCAATGTAATACTGAACCTTGGGCTTGTTGGGAGTATCGTACACACGAAGATACTCCTTATACTGCCCAGCCTTATTCGTATGGCAGATGATTCTGCAACTGTCATCTTTCCACTGACCCCAAGGAAGCTTAGTAACGTCCTCCATCTTTACACCCTTAGCTTCAGCCCTTGCGATAGCTTTTTTGGTGTTCTTGTAGCTAATACCAACTCGGTAGGTTCCAATGACACGCTTAAGAACATGGACACCCGCCTTTCGTCCTGCGGCACTCAGGGTAACATCGGATACATAAGACATCTTGAAGAAAGTACCCGGCTTCAGAGTTGCGACCTTGATGTTAGCATAAACGTTATTCATAATGTTTCCTTTCTGCCCGTAAACCCGATAGCTCAGGATAATGAATTGAGTTATGATAAATTGGATTATGCTGTTTTGAGGTTAGATTTCAACTTCGATGATTTTACCATCCCAGTTGTTGTGCCCATACATCTCACACCATGCGTCTGTGTAATTATAATCATTTTCATCGTCAATGATTTCTTCCTGAACAAATCCTTCAAGGATTTCTTCCAGTTCATCCATATCAGAAACTTCAACATCCCAGTTGTCTGTGTCAACATTACGGCAAAACTCACACCATTTTTTAAACAGATAGATTTTTGCTTCATCGAAATCATCGAAAAAAATGGGAGTACCAATCTCACGCTCACAGCAGTCAATGTACATATACTTCTTCATAATATTTACTTCCTTTCTTTTTAATGAATATGTTATTTAATCTTCATCAGAACAGAAACAACTTGCGTCAGAATCAACTTGAATGTCGAAGAATGTACCACCATTAGCAATACAATCATCAATCATCAGGCTGATTTCCTTCATGAACGCTTCTTTGGAGGTATACTCCATACCAGAACCGTTGTCATTGAGAGTCTCGATGGTAAAGGTAATCTTGTTGTTAGTCATAATGTTTTACTTCCTTTCTTAAATCACAAATGTTTATTAATCATCAAAGTCGCAATTATCTTCATCGAGGTTAGCGTCTCCAACCCATTCAACCTCACCCATAGGAATCAAATCCAAATGATTAGAAGCATACTTGATAGCTTCATCAATGGTCATTTCATCAGGAACCTGAATAGAAGAGTTGTACACGCCGATGCAGTTGACAGTAACATTCAGAGTTTTCATAATTAAAATCCTTTCTTAAATTACAAATGTTTGTAGTTACTTATTCATCTTCGCCGTTGCAGATTTTCTCAAGCAGATTGAGAACCATTTCATCTCTCTGCTCAAGGTCATCAAACATGACCGTGACTTCCTTGAAGGTTTTATCATTGGTCAGCTTAATCATTCCACGAGACCGGGGAATATACTCAATAGTAATCATTCTCTCACCTCCTTTTCATTTAAATCGTCTTCAGCTTTTAAAGGCATCTCAAAAGAATCTACAACAACTCCACAAAAGGAACAAGTAAAGCTCCCATCTTTATTGGGAATCCAATCAAACTTTCCGCATTCGGGACAAACAGCAATAATTTTCATTTTTTATATCTCCTTTCAATTATTAGCCCAAACAACCAGAATTTCATCATCTTCCAAAGTCGTTGTTCCTTTGCTATCCATGGTAAGCATATAAGGAACGTCAGGATAATCATATCCATACTCATTAGCCCAAGTATAGAATTGATTATCTTTGAGATTCACAGTTGTAAATGTGACAACCCCATCCTTTTCGGAAGTCTTTTCTGCATATACAAAATATACATTGGGTTCAACCTCTGTTTCAGGAATTGTTGCAGGAGGTTTCATTCCCGTAAACACAAGAACCATGACCATAAAGGCCAAAGCCCAAATGACGGAGAAGGCCCAAAGGAATTTGGGATTATCGTATTCACAATAGAATACACCAGCTATTAAAATTATAAAGAAAATAACAACAATAAGCATAATAGTAGACATAATTTTTACTCCCTTTCTTAATCAATTGGCTACGCCAAATATATCATGAAAACAACCGTTTGTCAATAGATTAATAAAAATCTTTCACCTCCTTTCTCTTATCTTTATACTTGCGATTGTTTTCATACCTGAATTTACCATGCCTTTTAGCTACGGCATGACGGGTTTGAGCTTGAATGATTTCCATGGTTGCCAAATAACTCAAGTCTTCAATTTGTTTGTTCATATTAACCTCCTTATGCGACTACAAATTTGTTGAGCTTATAACTGCTGTGGTCAAGATTATTGTTGCTACCAGAATATCCTTGACCAAGATTAAACAGAATTCTAAGAGAACAATAAACTTGAATATCCTCTAACCAATCAAGCACAAACTGGATGGCTTCAGGGTTATTACCCAACCATTTGTTGTGATTGCCATGAATCTGAATGATATTAAAATTACCAACTTCAATGGTATAAAAACTCCTGTCTGGTTCAGAAACTTTCCTCAAGAAAAGAATGGTTTTCTGTCCAGAAGCCACAGATTCAAGATAACTACCAACGCAATGGCTAAGACTTGCTCCTTCGTTAATAATATCACCCGGTTCACGGGGAACAATGATTTCGAATTCATCACCAACCTTTTCGTATTTTTCGATTCTCTTTTTGTTGAACTTGTCCCATTGCCCATCCTTTTTTAGATTATTGTATCTTTGTGCATTTGCAATACTGGTATACTGGTCGTGCATCCATTGAAGGTCTCTGAGAGTTTTAGCTTCAAATGGATTCATATTGGGAAGAATTTCATGAACACGGTCACACAGGGTACGAACTGTATCCCTAAACATTCCAACAACATCAATATCAGGGTTCTTGTATTGAATGTTAATTAGATTTTTAATGTTCTTTCTATCTTGCTCTGTAGGAACAAACTCTTTTTGTGTGCCCCATCTGAGATAATCAGGAGCACCAAGATAGTTTTCTTTCAAAACCAATTCTGTCCAGTTTCTTGCTTGGGAAGCAAACTTGAAAACCTTCTGGGATTTCTTTTCATCCCAGTGAATTATATCGTCACCTCCAATCTGTTTGACAAATTCGATACTGGGTAAACTGTTTTTGTATGGGTCTCTGTATTGCTCAAGTATTTTAAGTTGAATTTTATTTACTCCCAAGTTTTCATACAGAGTTCCTGTTTTCTTAGGAGTTGTTCCAAATCTGTCTCTTAATACAGCCGTTGGAGACCAAATCATTTTGGACATAAGATATTTATATCCAGCTTTTCCGAGTTTCTCAACAATGGGATATTTCAAAGTGTAAATGAGATTTACAATGAAACTATCTTTGTTTAGAAACTCGTTGTTAAGCAAGACATCAACACATCTGTCGATGCGTTTAATCTTTCTTAACTCATTGAAGTTAACAATGCGTTCAGCAATACATTGCTGATAGCAGTTATTAGCTGCACAAGAAACCCATTTATCACAATTTTTCTTTAAGATAAATTCCTCCTTTTCATTGAAAAAGAATCTGTACTTCTCTGTATAGAACATTTTCTGAGAACGATACTTACTTATATAATATCTAATTAATGCTCCATCTTTATATGGGACACAAATAACGCCATCACTACTACCATTTTTTAGGAAAAGATTGGATAGATACTCATTAGAGAAATCGGTCAATCCTTCAGATTCCATGAGAGATTTCTTAATGCTATTTTCCTTTACAGGACGCTCTGCAACCTTTTCATACCAACGTCCAACTCTAAACGGAACCCAATAGGTATCTCGTCTTAGCCATTCTTCAATTGCTTTGAATCCGAGGAAAATCAAAGCTTGATTATCAAAATACCTGTTATGGATGTTCTGAGGGATGTCGGATATTAACCAATGGAGAAGAGTTTTATCATAGAATTTTCCATCTTTTTGAAGATAAGAAAAGCCCTTGATTGCTTCTCCATTTCTAAACAGGAAATATCGCTCAAGATTTATGTCTTTGTATTCCCAACAACGCTTTTCTCCATCTTTACTTCTACCTCCATTCATTTTAACAGACGCAATTTCAAATGCGTCAATTTCTTTGTGGTATTTACCATAATATGAAAAGATTTCTTTCTTGGCAGTTGTAACTGAATCTTTTTCATTAGCGGTATATGGAGTTCTTATATCCTCACGATTATCAAAAAGATAGTCGTGTTTATAATTATCGGGAGCACGGTCAAGGAATTCAACCTCTCCCGTTTTAGGACAATAGAAAACTGGTGTTTTATTAACCTCTTTTCCTCCCCACTCTGTATGAATAGTCTTGGTTTTATCCCACTTGATAACAACATCAGGGGTGAGATTAGAATCAGGAACTGCGGGAAGAGACTTGACGTAAGCGATGGCCTTTTCGAAATTGATGGTAGACATAAATACTGAACTCCTTTCAAATTAAAAACAAATTAGTTGTTAGTGACAGGTTTGTAAGCATAGGAAACAACTTCCCATGTTTTACCACTCTGAATTACATGAATCATCTCAGGGCGCATGATTCGAAATTCTTCAATCATGGTTTTTGCTTTAGCTAAAGAAGAACAAGGGAAACGAGAATATTCTACATAATCATCACAAGACTTACGAGTTTTCTGAGTGTTCATAACTGTACCTCCAAATAATTTGTGAATTTTTATAAAAGTCTTGACAAATGGATTTGAATGTGTTATATTATAATCAAGTCAGGAAGAGAAAATCCGTGTTCTCCTCCTGAACTCGAAATTAACGTGACGTGTTAATTACGATTCTTGATTATGAAGACAACAACAATATTATCTTCGTAGGAAACAAATATTATTTTCTACATATCATCACTCCTTTCATAGTGATGTATCTATGTAAACAGCTCACGGAAGCTGGAACTTTCAAATTTAAAGAAAAGGGTAGGAGCTTGTGGACTCCTACCCTTTATCTTATTACTTATTTTTGTTTTCAGTTTGGATGATTTCTTTTGTTTCAGGATTCCAATAAAGTCTTACTTCGGAATCTTCAATTGGTTTGTTAAATTGGTGCCATCTTTTGTGGGCTTCATACGCATCTACTAATGCTGAAATTCCTCTTGTTAAACCATCATGAACAAGAGCAACGGCCTCTGCGGTCGTAATAACAATAAAGGATGCAGCAAGAAATTTATCTGGAATAACTTCACACCATCCAAAATGTTTTAAAATAATTAAAACAATGATAACTTTATAAGCAAAAACAAGATGCCCAAAGATGGATTCGTTATTTTTCATTTTCTGTACTTCCTTTCGTTTTAAAAGTGGAGAGGGTATATTTCAACCCTCTCCTGTTTGTTGCTTGATTGACCTTTGAGATAGCTGAGAGAGGAGAATTACTCCTCGTCATCAGCTTCGTCTTCCATCTCTTCCAGTTCATGAAGCTTGGCTTGAGCACGAAGCTTCAGAATCTCCTTTACAGCCCGATTCTCAACATTTGCGTAATCTTCAGCAGAAGCAAGCTCTTTACCATCCATGGTATAAATGCGAAGATTCTTGTAACTGATAACACAATCAGTATCTTCAATCTTGACCTGTTCATCGGGAATGATGTTGTTCTCGTTCATAGAGGCTTCGAAATTCACCTGAGACATAACTTCCATAACGAGTGCCATCCCCTTCTTGTTGCTGTTATCAACGATGCGCTGAATAACAGCGATGCCAGCTTCACGGTCTGCATCAGACACAGACCCCATTGCGCCCACTTTGATTCCGTCAATGTAAAGGAACTCAAGGTTGGAATTATTTTCCTTCATCAGAGCGACACGATTGAGGGACTTCTTAGAATTGTTAATGTTAGCCATAGTAGGCTCCTTTCTGGTTTTAACGTCTTGAACCTGACGTAATATTATTGAACCTTAAAGGCTCAGTGGGATGCAGGATATGTTTCAATCCTGCACCCGGTCAACCTTTAGAGCTTTTCAATCAGGTCTTGAGCCTGTTTCTTAAGGGCATACAAAACGCCAATGTAAAGACATTCATTTTCAACATCAGCGGCTGGATTGAGTTCGAGGCTTTCTTTGACCTCTTCAATCTCTACATTAATCTCATGGTTCAACAGATTGTTGATTCTAAGCTCGATGTGTTCTTTTTTCATATTAATTCTCCTTTTTAGTTTTCTTCCCTATCAGCGTTAATGGATGTAAACACCAATCCAGTTACACATTTGCATCCAGTTTTCAATTCCTTTTCAAAATAAGTAACAATGGATTGGATTTCTCGACCATATTCTTCTGGCTTAAAATAAGGAATGTCAATCACATCCCAATCAGGACATTCTGGATAATCATGGTTTACAACCAGCTTTTTAATCACTTCCGTTTGATGTTTAAAATGCTCCAATAGTTTCTCAATGGAAATAAGGAAGCAATCTTCATTACCATCGTATTCAGAGGGTCTAAGCAGGGAAACAACATGGTCGAAGAATCCTCGATTAGAGGAAGAGAATACGGGATAGAAATCATCAGCATTGGTATTAATAACCAGAGTATAAATCTTAGACATATTTTAACATCCTTTCTTTAATACGTCAAGAGTTTAATAAGAATATCTATAAATATTTTATAAACCACTTGACAAACTCAAACACGTTTGGTATAATACAATCACCAAGAGAAGTTGACCTGTAATCCTCTCTTGATGATTGTATTAGTAGTAATTACTCACATAACTAACTGTGGATTAGTTACGATTATAAATAACACGCACAGCAAAGACCTACTTTGCCATGTCAATGAAAAGATATTTTTTCATTAATTTACTCCTTTCTATGCGTAGTTATGTGAACAGCCTTTACAGGAAGCTGGAATTTTTGAGAGAGAACCGTTGGGGACTTACTTCGGTTCTCTCTTGCTTTATCACCAAGCAAAACTGAGAGCACAAGAGCCGACCAAATCAGAATAGTGGTCTCCAGTGCCATGATAAACAGCATAATCAAAGAATTCGTTGGAACTCTTAAAAGCGCTCAAACCAACAATGATTGCATCTTTCTTTTCATTGTCGGAAACGCAAGTGGGATAGATTTTGATTAAGCCACCCAACATACGCTGAGTATAACTCATTTTATCTTCTTCCCAGTGCAAGTCTTTGATAATCTGGAACACAAACCGAAGGCCGTCTTCACCGTGTCTACGCACAATGCGATAAAGCTCTTCAATAGCATTGATGTTCTTGTATCTATTAATATAGGTCTCAGAATGATTGGTCTTAATTGTAAGACCAAATTCCTTTGTTACTTTATCAATTGCCAGAGCATCAGGATATTGAGCACAAAGTTCTGCCTTGTATCTTTCATAGCCACGAATATTTGTCTTTCCAATGTTCTGAGAGGCGAACAGACTTGCTTCTTGCTGTTGAGACAGGTTGATAAAGGTTTTGCAAGTCATAGATTTAACGTTGTATCCACGACTACGCATGAACAACAAAGCACTCAAGGTATGAGCTCCATCCATGAGATAAATGTGCCAAGTGCCATCCACTTTACGAATGGAAGCTGCTTTAACCTCCACTCTGTTCAGGTCGAAAGCATTGGTGATATGAGCAATCTCACAATTCTTGGGTTCACGCTGATAGGCCATATCAACTTCCAGCAAATCAAGAGGGATTTCACGAATGGCCCAGTTCTTGTTTTCGCCTACTTTCTCAAGTTCACGCTCAACAGTGTTCCGAATATTCAGAACAACCTGAGAAGCCTTGTTAGTGACTTTCTTGGGACGAAGGCAATCAAAGATGATTTCGTCAATGGTTTCAACCTTGGTGTTCTCGATGTTGTTGTTAATAGTAGACATATTAGCCTCTTTCTCCCTACTGTGTAGGGTATTAAAATATTGGAGCTCTGAGAACTCCATAATGCTCAAGGGATGTTTCCACCCCTTGAGCACGAGCAATCCTCAGATTACACCCTCTGAATTGCATCCCAGTACAGGATGTCATGTTCGGTGCTCAATTTCACCGTGTCCTCATTATTGAGCACTTCTGCAAGACCTCCACAACTCAGATGGAAGCCAAAGGAATTGTGAGAGGTGAAGAACAGATAATAGCTTTCTGTCCCTTTATTAAGGTACAGACAATCTCTAAGGGCTCCATCTTTAATCAAAGTCCTCACAACTCCGTTATCTTTGACAAAGTTGTAAATATACGGTGCAGTGCTCTCAATCTCGTCCATGAGAAGATACCTAAGCTCTTTCACCTCCTTCTCATTGAGCTTTCGAGCAAAATTCTGAATCTGCTTTTTTGCTTCCTTAGTCTCGGAGGTGAATCTGCCCTGTGCATCTCTGGGCTGGGTGGAAGTGGCGTTGACAGCGGTCTTGGCGGTGTTCTTAGTGATGTTGATAGACATAATGTTTTCCTTTCTGCTCATTTAGAGCTACAAAAATATTTATTCAAATTTATCAAAAACTCTTGACAAACTTGAATTCATGTGCTATCATACAATCAAAGAGAAGCCCTACAACTTCTCAATGATGTATGAGTTTCATTTACAACGAGGTGTTAATTTCTGTTATAAACGATTCTTACAACTCTAAGGTTGTAAGCGTAGGAAACATAAAAGATTCTCTACATTATTTTCACCCCTTTCACAATTTAATACTTAAGTGTTAGCTATGTAGGTTACTAACACTAAGCAGAGTTTTAACCATCTACACTGACCGTAGATGCCCATAAGGTTCGGTTGTGGGTTCATTAAACACTCTATTGAGCCCTGAATATATTCACAAAATCGTGAATGTATTCAGGGCTCTAACAATGTTTAATTATCTTTTGAGTCGAGGGGTAACTGTAATACTCGTTGTCCCTCGATTACTATATATTTAACCCCAGTTGTTAAGTCGGTCAGTACACTGGGTTTAAACCTTACGCCATCCTTAATTTGCTTTTTTGCGGTTTCGTAAGTCCGATATATCGGACAAAATGGGCCACAGCCATAATGTCCTCTACAATCAGCGTTACAAAACGTAGTGAATTCTTGGTTGCAAAATTTGATGTCCCAAGCATTTTCCAGTTTTTCGATGATTTCCTTCACAGAGGCGACGAAGCTTGTTGTGCAATTCTTTTCCATGATTGATTCTCCCTTAAAAGATTAACTTTGTTTTTAGATTTTATGATAATCTACAACATAAGGCCGATTGGCTTTCCAATCAACCCTGTTTACCAACCAACGAGGACGAAATTCATCCTCGTTGAGACGCTGGCAAATTTTTCTGGCGAAGTCACGAGTTTTGAACTGACTCATTTCTTCACTTTTAAGTTTAATTGTTACAGCTTTGCCATAACGATTAACTACTTTGAAGTAAACCATCTTATTTCACCTCCCTCTTCAGAGGTGCTCTCCACACCTCTGTCTTATGGCCTCTTCCATCAAAGTGACGGTAAGCGCCATAACTGGAAGTAGTGCAATCTTGATATTCGGGACGGCTTCTTACACCATCCTTAATTTGCTGGATTGCCGTGAGATATGCCTGATTAATAGGACAATTCTCACAAGTGCCGCAATAACGGCCTTTACAAACTTGAGAGCAAAAACTCCCAAGTGTAAGTTTGCAAAAACGAATGCTCCAAGCTTCATTGAGCTTATCAATCGTTTTCTCAACGGGAACCGCCAACTTCATAGTATTTACCTTTTTCATTTCTGAATCCTCCTTAAATTTACAAAAATTGTTGACACTTATTAAATCTTATGATATAATACAAATTAGAACACTTATCTGGTCTGGCAGATAAGCGCTCTATCAAAGGCAGGAACCATTAAGTTGATTCCTGCCTTTAAAGACTTTGAAAGTGGCTCAAAAGCATCTGACCGATGTACTCATTATTGGTAGAATAAACCTCCCCATAAGTATCTCCATCACAGTCAATCCAAATGGATTCTCTGCTAATATAATAAAAGTCACCCTTTTTAATAGGACAAATTTTAGTGAAACTACCTGTTCTCTCGGAAATGCAAATTACCTTCATCATTGTTTTCATATCAACTTTTCCTTTCTATATTGTGTGGATTATTTAAAAACAAAATAACCCTTAGAATTTGAACGTCTCTCTCACTATTGTAAGATAACGTTCATCTAACTCCACTTTTGCGGAGTTAGTATACCCTCTCAGTTTTTTATACTGAAAAGACAAGTTTGCCAAGGCTTTTTTGCTTGGGTTTGGATATGTCTTGGCTACCTCAGTAAACAACTTAACGTTGCCTACTGTTTCTCCAAATCTCTTTACTGGGCCTTCGTATTTGAAGACTAATTTGTATTGTCCCGTTTTAGCTCACCTCCTTCATGGGGATTTCTACGAATGTGAGGTAACGAACTACCTCTTCCGGGGTCATGTCGCTTGTGACAATACTATGAATAATATTGTCAAAACGAATCTCGCTTACTCTCTTAGCAATAATAGTTAAGAGAATCGTTACATCTGGTCTGGTTCTCCATGTAACCAGACCGAGCTCTGTTAAGAGTTCTCTTTTGGAACGGACTTTCTGTTTATAAACTCTCATACTTATTCTCCTTTCAAGAACAAAAATCTCTATAACCCCTTGACAAACTCTATCAAGTGTGTTATAGTTAATGCGTAGAGAAGAGAACCTACATCCTCTTCCCTACAGGTACGAAATGTGTTAGTTATCTAAGATTAAATTAAGCAGTCAGGAAACCACTTAAAACAACCTCGATAACAACAATATTAAAGTCATAATTGACTTCGACTATCATTCTCATTTGAAGTTACCTCCCTATGAGTGATAAAAAATACTTGCTATTGTAGGCTAACAAGTATTAAAGGTAATGCTGCTAACATTACCTAATCTATGTGAACATTGTCTACGAGTGGAAATAGACAATGGAATTTTTAAAAAAGAAAGATATAGTTGACCAATCCTATACCTTTCTTTGATGTTAAGGGAATTATTTATCCAAGTTTAACTTGGAAGTGTCAATTCGGAAGAATTCAATCAGCTAATCAACACTTAAATGTGTCATAAACCAATTAAATTCATGCTCCGAAGTAATGGTCTACTTCAGAATCGACCGAATCAACATTTTATTATTGAGACTGTCTTCCATGAATTCCTCCTTTCTCATAACTTGCTAACTGTACATTAGCTTGTTAGTTATAATCCCGATTGGTCATTTCAGGATGCGAGATGGTAGTTACTGGTTATAACTACCTCTCTAATCTATATAAACATTGGTTGAATGATGCTCAACCAATGGAATTTTTTAAGACCTCCTTCTACATTAGTAGTTGGAGGTCTTTTGGATAGGGCCATTTGTTTATACTCGCTGACCCTTCAGGACGAGTTAGACGTACTTACCAGTTATACACCATCGGCAAGCAGAGGTCTCTCAAAACCTCCATGTTCTGTTTGTTAGAGGTATTGAAGACTTTTGGCTCCACCTCCTTGTTGCCGTTATACTCTTTAATGACAACCTCCTGATGGTCAATAGAGTGCCGATAAAACGTCTGATAAGACGCTCCATCAAACATCCAATCCATCGACAAAATAATGGATTCTACGCACTCCACGTTATACTGCTCGTTAAGAGCTTTAAAATGCTCCCGAAGAGCAATAAGGAAACAAGGAGGATACTCCCAGTTATTAGAAATATCCTTCTGCTGATAATAGGCTGTTCTAATCTTATTGAACTGCTCAAAAGCCTTGTGAGAGAGTCCATCAAGTCCGCTTACAATATAGGTAGTGTTGTTGCGATTCTTCTTGGAATTGTCGATTGCGATGTTCATACGAGTAGTCATGGCTGATGCCTTCCTTTGCCTATCCTGTATAGGTCTTTAAATTATTGCTCAGGGGTGTTGGGATAGCACCTGTTTATAGGTACAGATGCTTCAGGAAACCTTTGCTTAGAAGTTAACCGTTTTGGTTAACCTCGTCTGCGATAAGAATCCACTCATCACCTTGCTGGTCGATGATATGGATGGTGGGGTCAGACCCATTCTTGTGGGTGCTGATGATAACCTCTTGGGTAGAGGACATCCACTCCTCTACTTCTTCATTGCTGGGGCAGGTGTGCTGGGTAGAGGACACACCATCTTCGTAGCCGTTATCATAGGCTTGCTGGGTGTCTGCAAGGGTCAGGTCGTTCTCACTGTGGTAGATAAGAACCATTGCCAAGGAACAGGTGAGGATGATGCAGACCATTAGCAATACCCAGTTGATGTTAATTTTCTTGTGCTTTTCGATAGCACCAATAACAACGAAAGTGGTAGAAGCAACAACGAGACCAATGATAACTGCGAGAACGATGTAGAGAGTAGACATAATCTGTACCTCCAGAAATGATTTGCTACCAGATTCTTCGACCTTTTAGTAGCTTCAAGGCCATCCACTCAACCTTTTCTCATAACGGGCTTGTGACCGTTCAATGGCAGTTTTAAATGGTCTTTCGAGAGGGAGGACTTAACCTCCCTCTCATTTGGACTTAACGAAGACTTACGATAAGCTCAACAGCTTCTTCGTAAGAATCCGCAAACCCAACTGGGTTGCTACCTTTGTAGATAGCAAAACCACTGAGAGACATAGAGATGATAGTGAAACCGTGATAATTGTAAGTCATATGAATGACTCCTTTCTGGTTTTAACGACTTTTCCTTGTCGTATTTATTGTAAGTAAGAGCTTAATTTACATTTAAGTTTTTACTTACAATTTATTTTTATATTACATGACGTATATTTCGGTCGAGAAAATAAAATTTTTAAAAAAATTAATCCGCACGAGCCATATTTTTTCTTTAATAACGACAGCAAACAAAA
>ERZ1026856.153-NODE-153-length-48427-cov-16.515670_pt1 | contig 48427 bp, 39 predicted proteins | sample MGYA00380158_ERZ1026856 | MGnify/ENA primary metagenome ERZ1026856 (study PRJEB33269, sample SAMEA4719794) | human gut metagenome | biome: human-associated habitat; feature: organic feature; material: feces | place: Cameroon | collected 2013-10 ... | reverse complement strand
GATCAGGGCCCCTGGGCGATGCACTGCGCCGGGACACCGGAGCTTTATACGCCCAACCTGGACAGAATTGCAGAACAGGGAATGCGGTTTGACAGCTTCTTCTGTGCCTCGCCGGTATGCTCTCCGGCGAGGGCATCCATTCTGACCGGGAAAATGCCTTCCGCCCACGGCGTACAGGACTGGCTCAGAAGCGGAAACTTAGACGGGGAGAAATTTGCTGCCCAGGGAAAGGAAAATCCTTATTTCGAGGGCTATAAGCAGGAGCGGAAGCCGATTTCCTATCTGGAAGGACAGCCCACCTACACGGACATTCTGGCACAGAACGGCTATCACTGCGCACTCTCCGGAAAATGGCACCTGGGCAACAGCATCGAACCGCAGCAGGGCTTTCAGGAGTGGTACACCATCGGCATGGGCGGCTGCTGCTATTACCACCCGGACATGGTGGACCATGGAGAGATCACCGTGCATCACGGGGAATATGTGACGGATCTGATCACGGACCGTGCACTGGAATATTTAAAGGAGCTGGGGGAAGGGGACGATCCGTTCTATCTGTCTGTCCACTATACCGCGCCCCATTCTCCCTGGGGAAAAGAGCACCATCCCGCAAAGTGGATCGATTACTACGATGGCTGCACGTTTCCCAGCATTCCCAACGTGCCGGATCATCCCGATCTGCGCACCGGCGCGGTGTACGGAACCGGTATGCGCGAGGAAAATCTGCGGGGCTATTTTGCAGCGATCAGTGCGATGGATGAACAGATCGGCAGACTGCTGGATGCAGTAGAAGAACAGGGATTGGCAGACAATACTGTGATCCTCTTTACAGCGGACAACGGAATGAGCATGGGACAGCACGGTGTCTGGGGCAAGGGAAACGGAACATTTCCAATGAATATGTATGATTCCGCAGTCAAGGTGCCGTTTCTGATTTCCTGGCCGGGGCACATTCCTGCCAATACCGTCTGCAGCGAAATGATAAGCGCCTGCGATCTGCTCCCGACGATCCTTAAGCTGACGGGACTTTCCGACAAGCAGCCTACGGGACTTCCCGGAAGAAGCTTTACAGAGCTTTTGGAGGGGAGACAGATGGAACACCGAGACGAGGTCGTGATCTTTGACGAATACGGGCCTGTCCGCATGATCCGGACGAAAGAATGGAAATATGTGCACCGTTATCCCTATGGAAAACACGAACTGTATCACCTCGTAGACGACCCGGGAGAAGAGAAGAATCTGTACGGTTTGCCGGAATATAAAAAACTGGTAACCCAATTAAAGGGCAGGATGGAAAAATGGTTCTGTACCTATTCCGATCCGGCGATCGACGGCGTGCGCTCCGCGGTCAACGGCTCCGGACAGCTCTGCCGCCCGGGTGTGTATGCAATCTATGAGGATCCCTTTGCACCAAAGGGTGTGGAATGATGCCATAAGGAAAATCTGTTTTGTTATTTCAGGCACAGACAAGGCCGGTCAGGGAAAGATTCTCTGACCGGCCTTTTGCAGTGTTCCACGGTTATTCATTTGTTGTACTGTCTCCGAATAAAATCCGCATATAATCGCGGCGGGCATAGAGAATACGGTCAATGTAAACTTCGTTGCCGTAAGCACGGTAAAAGCTGATGTAGTTGCCGCTTACAATAAATCGATAATTGCTCTCTATATCCGCAATCGAAGATAGCAAAGCTCCGGCCTGAGCATGGTTCTGCAAAATGCGGAGACTTTTTGTAATTCGGCTTACGGTTGCCAATGCTGCGGATGGGTTTAATAATTCTTCCTCAATATAGGCCTTGATTTCTAAGAGATCATTTTGGGCTTCTTCAGATAAATGCAACTTATTCATGAACAATCCCGAGGTTTTTCTCCACAGCTTCTAAAGTCAGCCAGCCTTTCTCTTCACCGGATTTGCGGCCTTTTGCAAGTTCATTCATCAGCCGGATGGTTGCCTGTGTCTTTTCAAAGTCCTGTATATCGAGAATTGCATATTTTCCGCGTCCGTTCTTTGTCAGAAAAACCGGAGCACCAACAGCTACATCATGCAGCACGTCGCTGTAATTTCGCAGATCGGAAATGGGTTTTATATTTGGCATATTTTCCTCTCGTTTCTGCGCACGTTTTTTGCGCATGCGAGTTTGTGTCAAGTGCGCGCAGACACAGATCTCGCGATTGAAAAATTTTATGTTTCAATCTTCGCAGCTCTTTTCTCTTATAGTATATCCAAAACTGCTGTAAAATTCAACAGCAGTTTTTACAACATAAGAATCCTATGGAATGGGTAAGCCATAATGAAGTTCAGACAGATGGTCTGAAGCTAGATAAAAATCAGGTTTGAAGTGATTCTTGATGATTCGATAGTTCCAAGCAGGCTCATGAGTGGTACCATTGTGCAGACTGTGAAGGTCTGGATGCAGAGGATGATGAAGATTGGTCGGTCAGTTGGTTTTGCTACGCGGAATGCGAAGTATTTGGGTGTTTTAAGACTTGAGGAATTTCCGGAAAAATTATAACAGCGTAAAGGCGTATGAGATGTAACCATTCCATGCGCCTTTTTTGCGTGTAAAACGGAAAGGAGGATATCAACATGAGTAAAGTAAACAAAAATGCTACTGAACATGAATTCGTGACACCAGATGAGGAACCTGCAGCAAAGAGTAATGAAACCAAGCTTTATGCAGAATTAATAGCAGCATAAACGCAGGCAGATATACAGCGGACTGCCTGTAATGTGGAAGCTGGTCGTATCCGGTGCAGGAAAAGTGCGTATCCGCACGAATTCTAAGTTACTGGCGTATGGCTGAAGTAACAATTCCAAAAGAAAAAATGGATTAAACAATCGACCTTCTAATCACTATAGTGACAGAAGAAATCGCAGAAAAACCGGAGCACCAACAGCTGTATCATGCAGCACGGTGATGCAGACTGCCAGCGGCAGAAAAGCGGGCACAGCAAAATGCACAAAAGTCCTGAAAACAATATAAAAATGTGAGATACGATACCAGAAACATTATGTTTAACGTATCATGATGATATGAAATGTATGAAATAGAAAAAACTATTTGATAAAGCGGATAAATATACGCTTAATAACGATATTTGTGAAAAGTTCTTAAATTTTTAATATAAATCTGAAATATTCAATATGCCGATGGTATTGCCTTTGCACAAAAAAAATCCTACAATTTAGTTAAATTGAATTTGTGGCATAAAAACCATTGTGAACCAGAACGAACAAAACAGGGGGAAAGGAAATCGGTATGTGGAAAGCGACAATATCACCGGAGAAACGGAAAAAGATAAAAAGATCTGTCAGCTTTTTTCTGAGCTTACTTTTGATATTGGAAATGGTATCAGGGACTGGCATGTTTACAGAAGGAAACAGGGTCAAAGCGAAGGAAGAAACTCCATATGCCGTATACCTGGATCTTTCAGGAAGCAGCGCAGCAGAGGCGCTGGCATCCAAAGGGATCTATGCATACGCTTATGACGATGCAGCAGATGCAGAAGCTGCAGAGCCTGTGAAGCTGGAAAAGGCAGAAGGACAGCAGGAGATCTGGCAGCTGGGCCTGACCCGGAAATATGAGCATGTTGTATTTTGCCAGGGACAGAAAAAAGAAAACAAAAACACCACAGGGGAGCTTACGATAGACTGGTCCTTACAGGCACCCTGCTACCGGCTTCAGGGAGAAGACCTGACCGGGACAGGCAGCTTTTACGGACTGTATACCGTATATTTTGATGGAAGCCAGTACAGTGAGTTCTGTAAAAGCGGCGTCAGCGTCTATGCATATGATTCGGAAGAAAGCAGTGCAGCGGACGAACCTGTTGAGATGAAGCCCTCTGACAAGGGTGATGGAATTTATGAATACTGTCTGGACAGACCTTATGAATATATCGCATTTATGGCCGGGACAGACGGATGGGATTATACGGAAGCGACCACACCGGTTTATACGGAATGGGGCTTCCAGGATCCCTGCTTTGTACTGGAGAAGGTGGACGGAGAAGAATCCACAGGCAGCTGGGTAAACCTTCATTATATAATTTATTTCGATGCATCGAAGATCAAAGAAGATCCGGAGTTCTTAAAGTCTGGCGTATCCCTTTACGCCTGGACAGAGCAGGAGGGCGGCAGACAGGAGCTTTCTGCAGAGCCGGTTCGGATGATTGCGTCCTCTAAAGGTGAGGATATTTATCAGTACACCCTGGATCAGGCATATGACCATGTGCAGTTTTTCCTGGGCACCTCCTTTGATGCAGCCATCCAAACAGATGTCATTGAAATTGACTGGAACAGTCTGGCAGCACCCTGCTATCAGATGACCATTGAAAGAATCGAAGCGGAAACGGAGACAGAGACCGAAACAGAAACCGAGACAGAAACGGAAACCGAGACGCAGACCGAGACAGAAACACAGACGGAAACTGAAACCCAGACAAAGACAGAAAACGAGTTTGAAACAGAAAACAAATCCCAGACGGAGACTGCTGCAGAGACACATACTACAGTAGAAACCGAAACCAAAGCAGATCCCAAACCGGAAACAGAGACTGGCACAGAGACAAGCTATGAAACGGAAAACAATGTGCCCTCTGCACCGGAAACAGAAAACGATGCTGCAGGCTCCGAAGGAAATACTCCGGACAGCGATCCGGCAGCAGAAGCAGCCTGGGAGCAGGAAGCGAGGTGCGAGACCTATTTTTTTCACCTGGAGGTGCTGAGCGAAACAGTTGAGGCGAAGACCGTAGAAACCCTGGAGCGGGAAACAGAGTCTGCCACAGAAGGATCCAAAAAGGAAACTACAGAAGAAAACAATAGAGAAACTGCATCGGAAAGCAAACAGACAGAGGAAGAGACCAAACAGACCGAAGCAGAAACCGGCACAGAGGAGGGCAGTAAAGAAAAAGCCCCTATAAAGGAAGCTGTCGGAAAGGAAGCAACAGAAGAAATCCAGCAGGACGGAAGTCTGTACGACATGGGCGGCGAAATGAGAAAAGCCAGCCGTGTGGCGAAAGTTAGACTCAGAAAGGCAGCAGGAGGACTGGATTCTAACTATGTATATCTTGATACGACGGGGATGGATTTGAATCCCAATGCGGATTGGAGTAAAGCAACTTCTACAGCTCCTATATGGCTTTTTGAGAATGGAAAAGAATTTAGAAAGGGTGAACCAGTTACCGTTTATGGCAAACCCTATTGGAGATGGAAAATTGACAACAAGAATGGTGATAAGGAATTTGCCTTTACCTATGTAGCTGAATGGAATGGTAGTGGAGGGATTAATGCGAATGATTATTATAGAACAGAATTAGCAGGTGGATCCTTTTCACAAGCTGGCGGAAAGGTGTTTGCAAGAAATACAGGAGCATCAAAAAAGATCGACGGTAAAGAGGTCTACATCGTCAAAGACATCACTGCAGAAATCGCGGATAAGTTTATGTCTTTGTATTTCTATGACTTTACTGGTAAGGTTGCAACCAAGGTGACGGTATCCTATTCCTCGGACAGCAGATTCTCTCCGGAAACAACGGAATCCGTCGTGATGGATAATGTTACTGATTTTCCGCACCTCTTTACAGTAGAACTGGAAAAGGCGAAAATTGGAGCAAGCCCCTATGTGAAGTTTACAGATGGATCCGGAGAACAGCCCGGAGAACAGCTGGGAGACATTTACTACTTCGGACAAGACAGTACCAATGCAGGCACTGGCGTAGTTCCCGTAACCTATAAAGCGGGTTCTGTGGATACCTTCCTGTATGGAGCTACCGAGCTGAAGAGCGGTGACGGTACAACAACTACTACTATAAGCGGTTGGGGCACAACACCGGGTAACGATAGTCTGAAAGACGAAATCCTCTATTTTGATAATCAGCATTTTCCGGTAGGCAAAGAAGAGGAAAGCCAGAAGGTAACCCTGCAGATTGGATCAGGATCATGGAAGGTTCTGAAACCAGATCCAAATTTTAAAGAAAGCTTGTATAGCTATACGTTTACGGAGAACATAACCCAGCAGACTGTTCTGACAGTGAAGGATCCCAAGGGCAATATCTATCATTTTTTCTGGACAGATCGGGGCTGTAACCTGCTTCAGGTGACGAAAAAAATAGCAAATGTCACAGGCGAATATGGAACCGGAAAGAAAATCTATTTTGATGCGACCTATTCAAAGCTGAATACGCCGGACGGGGGAAATGGTGGACAAAATTCCATCCCTAAAAGTGACGATGCGAAGGTTTATTATTGCGCATGGAACGAAACCACTAATAAGTACCGGCGTGGAGAGATGATAAAAGCAAAGTCCCACGAAAAGGATGGACAGACCTGGGACAATGTGTGGTATGTGCGGATTCCGGAAGATGAGGGATTTGATAAAATTATTTTCTCTGCTGACGCGTTAGATAATGAGAATAGCTTGGCTAACAACTTGTATGGCAGAAGAACTGCTATTCTGACGATTCCGGGTACGAATGAGTGTGGAGGAAAACCCTGCTTCTATGCAGACGCCGGTGATACTGCGGCATACAATGCTGACGAATATAGGGGCGGTTACTGGGCTGAAGCATATACGGTTCGGGATGCAGAGAAGTATAAGAACAGCGATGTAGTTAATATTCAGGAGAACCCTTCGTCGATAGAGAAGGATACCCTGTATGTAGACTCTACCTTTTATGACTACTACACAGATTATGAACTAAACGGAAAGAATCGGGATTCCTATCTAAGTGAGAATGGAATGTCTCATCGTAACTGGGTCACATTCCGACAGTTTGATCAGGCATTGAGTGATTATTATAAAAAGAATCAGGTTTCCATTCCGATCTATACGGGGCATTTTCAGCCGAGTTTTTGGGAGTGTCCGTTTAGTTACATCAATAACACACTGAAGCTATATGGAAGTGATAACAATTTAAAATTCTTTTCCACAAACAACTCTTCTATTGACGCGACGAGTGAAGAAAATAAGGATAAATATGCATGTGCAGCACAGGGACTTGTAAATGCGGAACTTTCCAATGGAACGCTGATGACTGCAAACGGCGAGAGTCCAGAGCCCCATTTTGATGAAGCATTTTTATTGGGAAAAAACAGCAAAAATGCGGTCTTGGGTGAGGTCTATCATAATGTATCATTCCCGTTTAAAAAGGAAAAGAACAGCAATGGAGTAGACTATTGGTGGTTTGACAGTAGCCAAACGACACTTGCGATGCAAAAGGATCCATCCACCGAGGAATATTACCTGAAGAATACAGGGAACCAGGGCTGGGCGAAAAATGTAAACAGCACCGGAACTACTGGTGGAAATGATGGAGTATCAACAGAGTATGGTTTTTTCCCCTTTAACGAAGGCACTGCTGAGGCAAGCGGAAAGAATTACAACTATGGATTTGGTACAAAATTAGAGATTAAATTCCGCCTGACAAAGGATGGAACGGTTCTGGGGGAAAACAATCAATCAGTGCCGATTATCTTTGAATTTGCCGGAGATGATGATGTATGGGTATTTATTGATGGAAAACTGGCGCTGGATGTTGGCGGAGATCATGGAAGAGTAGTTGGAAAGCTGAACTTCGCTGAAAGGAAGGCAACCGTGAGTGCGGTAAAGACAAGCGCGGCGGGTATAGAAGGAGCTTCTCCTAAAATAACAGACTTCACGTTGGTGGGGGAGAAAGAAGCCGAGCATACCCTTACCATGTTCTATATGGAACGCGGTATGTGGGAATCTAATATGATGATTGCCTTCAACTTTCCGGACGATAACGAGTTTGCAGTAGAAAAGAAGGTAGATAAAAGTGAGGTAAATTCCCTGTTTGCCGATTCCTTTGAGGATGCATCGGTGTTCCCCTTTACGATCCAAAATCAGGCGACACACGATGGAGAGAAGGCTGCAGGAAGCGGAGCAACGGCAGAAAAAAAGACATTTAACAGCTTTGACAGCAGTTCACCAGAATTGACGAAAGGCAGCTCGGATATTACATTTGAGCGGCTGGAGAGTATACCTGATCAATCTGATCAAAACGGTGTTGCCCACTGGTATGCACCGTTAGAGGATACGACCGGAGAGCACAAAAACTCGAGATTTGGTATTATCCCATATCAATCAGATGGACCTCTGGTTACGTCAGCGGCGAATAAGTATCTGGATTTCAAGCTATATTATGATTATGACGACACTCCAACAGCGAAATGTGTTTATTTGGAGCTGGAGGATGCAAGTGGGAAGAAGATCGGAGACTTGTTATCCGGAAAGCTATACGGAAACACAATCCTTAAGGAAAAAGCATGGAATACTCTGACCGTTGACTTAAGCAAATTAAGTGGAGCACCTGATTTTAACTATAGCCAGATAAAATCCATCAAATTTAATTACAGCTATCCCAGAGACATATATCTGGATGACTTTGTATTCCGATCCGGCGTGCAGGTAACGCAGCATATCGGATTTGAGGTAGATCAGAGTCAGATTCCGGATTATGGTTCTGCTACATCCGGAAAACTGGAGAAGCCAGAGGGCGCAGTCTATTCTCTGAGCGATTCCTCCAATACAGATACCGGCGTAATTGGAAAAAATGGAACCTTTGTACTGGCGGATGGTCAGACCGCAACCTTCCGAAATCAGTTCCGCCGCGGCAGCTACATTTCCGTGAAGGAGGAAATAGATTCACCTGCATTTGATACAAGCTGGAGCCTGTATGAAAACGGACATATAGTTGACAAGGTAACCAAAACGGGAAGCACAAACAAGGTAACGATTATATCAGGGCAAAAGGTTTCCAACGTACCCGGAACGCAGATCAAGGATGGCAGAAAAGAGGTATGGACGAATGAGAATAAAAACATCGGATATACTTCAACGCATTTTGCGAAAGAAGAGGGTGTAGAAACTGAAAACGCCATCGTGTTCCGTTCCTACGATAATCCGGATAATGAAACCGGTGTTACAAAATTAAAGGCGGTATTTGTAAATAAAGTCGAGGTTGGTTCCCTTACGATCAAAAAGGGGAGGACGGAGGATTCAGATGAGCTGAAAGGAACTTATACTTTTCAGGTTAAATTTACAAATGTCGCAGGAATGTCCCTGGAAAAGGGAGAGTCCATTACGACAACCTTTACCTTAAAGGAGGGAAACACCCATACGATTTCAGGGATTCCCATCGGAACAGATTATGAGATTATAGAAGAAAAACCGACAGATGGCACTTCCCTGAAGGAGGTTCTGATCAATAACGAGAAAGCATCATCCTTTAATGCAAAGAAGGGCTCCGTAAACGGTACCATTACAGCAGAAACAGATATGACAAAAAATCCTGTCGTGGTATTTCGAAATAATAACAAACCGACCGGCAACATCGCTGTAACTAAACAATGGGTAAAGACAGGCACGCCGATTACGGATCTGAAACAGCTTCCGAAGAGTATTTACCTGCAGCTGCAGAGAAAAGAGAAAGGTCAAGAAGATACTGAGTGGAAAGCGGTTGACTATTCCGGCAATATCTCAGGGAAAAAATGGGTTGAAGTTACTCCCAAGTATAGTGGTTCATCCTACGTTTGGTCTTATACCTTTACGAATCTGGAGCAATATGTGAACAGTGCAGCAGAAGCAGAATCTAAAGTCCCGCGGATCTATCGGGTTATGGAAGTGGATGCCGAAGGAAAGGAGATTGCTTCCAGCGGGACATACACTGTGGATGGAAAAACCTATCGAGTGACCTATTCCATGGATGCTTCGGCAGGCACAGCAACAGATCCGACAAAAACAGGCATTGACTTTTCAATGGAAACCGACAAACAGCCGACGGTGAATATGACAGTGACCAATACCTATTTGGAAGAGCTGAACCTGAAAATTACGAAAAAGGGTAAAAACACAACGGAAGGTGAAGGTTTACTTTCCGGAGTAGAGTTTAAGCTGGAGAAGAAGAATGGAGAGTATTATGAACCATTCCTTGGTCCGCTAACAACTATTGACGGCATTGCCACCTTTGAAAAGCTCGGTCAGGGAACCTACAGACTGATAGAAACAAAGGCTGCAGAGGGCTACAATCTGCTGAGTGATTCGATTTTAATTGAGATTGATGCATCGAATCACGTGCGATGGAAGATGGAGAAGGAGAAGGAAACAGAAGGAACCTGGGAGGATATAAATCTAAAGGGAAAAAATGAAATCCCTCTCACCATCTACAACACAAAGCAGCTGATCCTTCCTGCAACAGGAGGATCAGGGTTTGGATTGGTTACTATGGGAGGCATTGCGCTGATGGCGCAGGCAATCCTTATGGGTACATACTTCACGCTGCAATGCAGAAAGGGGGACGATAAGCTTCGGAAGAAGAGATAATACCCCCGGAGGTATGAAACACAGGCTGTTGGAGCAGGGGCTTATGTCCGGCAGCTGCGTAAGGAGAAAACCTTAGAAACAAAGTACGGAGCAAACGTACAAAGCAGGAGAAGTAAAAATAATTCGGCTGTCCCAAACACAAAAGGACAGCCGGACAAAAAAAGGAGAATGGAAACAATGAAGAGAATGAAAAAGCTTCTGACAGGGCTCCTGACCCTGGGAATGACATTGTCGATGATGACAATGACGGCATTTGCGGCTGAAGGCGCGACTGGCACGACGGGTAAAATGCCGACGATTGATACGAGTAAAAAGGGAACAGTTACGATTCATAAGTATACAAGCGGTACTGTTGAGGGAAATAAAGGAACAGGTACGACAGCAGATCGGCTTCCGGATGGTGCAGTGGCATTAAAAGGTGCAGGATTTACACTTTATAAGGTTGTAGATAAAAATGGCATGGAGGAGTATTACAATACAAATCCAAAAAGTTTACCGGCGGTTGATGACTATGTAGATGCAGGTAGTATTAAAGATGGTGTTGCATTAGAAACTATTGCACAGAAAGAAACTGATGCAAACGGAACTGCAACGTTCTCTGACCTCGAGCTTGGTTTTTACGTTGTAATTGAAACAACTGTTCCGGATGCTGTTACAACACCTATGAAACCATTTCTGTTATCGGTTCCTATGACTACTACAGATGGCTCGGATTGGTTATATGATATCCATGTCTATCCCAAAAATGAAACAGGATATGGAAAGATAAGCTTAGAAAAAACTGGCGTGAAGGGTGAAAAAATACTAGGCGCTGAGTTTGCTCTGCAAAAAAAATCTGATACAACTAGTAGCTGGATTAATATTACGCAGAAATCCACCGCGCAGGGTGATAATACTGGAGATGCCTTAATTCTTACAACAGATGTCAATGGTTTAATTACAATTGATGGACTGTCCAAAGGCGAGTATCGTCTGATTGAAACATCTGTTGGAAATGGCTATATTATGGACGGTGCCACTGCATATGAATTTACAGTAAATTCCGATAAAACAATTACATACAATGGAACTACAGATGCCAATATCACAATTGAGGTAACTAACGAACGCCCTGATTTAACAAAAGAGGTTCAGAAGAAAAACGGTGGTACATGGGGAAGGGATGCAGATTACAGCATCGGAGATGAAATCCATTATAGAATTACTGTAGATGTTCCGAAGAATATTACAAGGCTGAAAACATTTACCGTAACAGATACACCTATTAATTTAACAGATGACGTAAATTCTATTAAAATTAAATACAACGATGTTGATGTTGAAACAACTGCATACACTACTTCAGCAACAACGGAAGACGGATTTACAATTGCATTTACCCCTGCTAATATGACGAATTATGCAGGAAAAACGTTAGTCATTACATATAATGCGACATTAAAGAATACTGCTTATAACACAACAGCTGGCAATCAGAATACCGCAAAATTGGAATATTCCAAAAATATTACACCAAATGCTACTACTGATCCAGATAACCCGAACAAAAAGAAAGAAGAAGGAAAAAATACGATCGAGAACAGTACTGTCGTATATACCTTTGCAGTAAAAATTGAAAAGACCGGTGAGGATGGAACTACTCCATTAAAAGATGTTAAATTTGATCTATATCAGGAAGTTGATGCTGGAACAACGGGTGCCATTACGGGAGCATCTGTGCCTGCAGGATTAGATAATGCAAAATCCTGGAAAAAGATTGATACATTAACAACAGATGCGAGTGGTATAGCAACCCATAATGGACTTTCCAATGGTACCTATTATCTGGTTGAAACAAAAACGAATGATGGATATAATCTGTTGAAAAAACCGATTGAGGTAATATTAAACGTTCAATATACAACAACTACGAAAACTGAGTCGGCTTGGGTAGAAGATACAAATGGACAAAAACAGGTAAAGAGCGAGATTAAAGAAACTACATTTACTTCCACAGATTCAACTACTCAACAAGGTATAAAAGTACAGAAAGTTATTAACAAAAAAGGCTTCACCCTTCCCACCACCGGTGGTATCGGTACCTTCGTATTCACCTTCGCTGGTATTGCCATGATGGCAGCAGCAGTGATCCTGCTGATCACCGGCAAGAAGAAAAAAGCAGAGTAATTCAGACAGATAACTCTTTTGTTATCTCTTCTATGGATGCTGCGAAGCTGTTGTGAAGTACAGCTGCAATTTTATCAGCAATGGTGTCTGCATCGCGTTTCGTGTGCGCGAGGACAGATACCGGCACAGGACGGGGGTCACGTCCCGCCCTGTGCATCGCTCCTTCAGAACCCCCTTTCCCCCTGAAAGGAGCGATACTGCGGTGATCGCCGTCGGTCTTAGAAACCGGCTGCGGCTGCGGTAATCGGAAAAGGAAAATTTGGGATTTTCTTTTCCGTGTTGTGTTTTCCCATTCCCTTCCTGAAAAGGACATCCGGGCGCTCTCCCGTGCCCTTGGATGTCCACGAAAAAACGGCGCAGAGAAAATGCAGAAGCGGCGGCTGCCGCAGGCCTTTGATCTGTGCCTTTCCTTATAAAATGTCCGGAGGTTACTGCCATGGATAAAAAAAGAGCATGGTTTATCGCGATCTTGTTTTTTTCAGGCCTGTGTCTGACCCTGTATCCCTTTGTCAGCAACCTGATCGCCCAGTCCCATGCAAGTCAGGCGATTGCCGCCTATGATGAGCAGGTTGCAGAGATGGATCAGGAACAGATCGACGCTGCCAAGGAAGCAGTCCGCAAATATAATGAACAGCTCAATGCAGCGGTGGAAGCCAGCGCCATGCAGGGAGAGGATGGAATCAGCTACCTCGATCTGGTGGATGTGGGCGAGAGCATTGGTTTTATCGAAATTCCGAAAATTGACGTATATCTTCCCATATACAGTGGAACCAGCGAAGATGTGCTGCAGAAGGGCGTCGGTCATCTGGCGGAGTCCTCCTATCCTATCGGCGGTACAAGCACCCATTCCGTGCTGACCGGTCATCGTGGACTGCCCAGTGCGGTTTTGTTCACGGATCTGGACAAGCTGGAGGAGGGCGATGTGTTTTACCTCCATGTATTGGATGAGGTGCTTGCTTACAAGGTAGACCAGATCAAGGTTGTGCTTCCCGAGGAAACCCAGGACATCGGGATCGTGGAAGGAAAGGATTACTGTACCCTTGTTACCTGTACTCCCTATGCCATCAACACCCACCGGCTGCTGGTTCGTGGCGAACGGACCGAGTACATACCGCCGGAGGAGCTGACAGAACAGAATGCAGTGCATGAAATACAGTCCCAGACCATTACGAAGCGGATCGTGGATGTATGGCCGTGGCTGGTCGTAGCCCTGCTGATCATGGCAGGAGTGGAAGGCTCCATCTTCCTGCTGATCGTGAAGCGGCAAAGAAGCCGCGGAGATGTCCGGGAAAAACGAAAGAAAGGCAAAAGGAGCAGTCGGTCATGCAGGAAAACAAAGCGCAAAAAGTAATTGAAGAAGTTAAAAAAGCATTTATCGGAAAAACAGAGTGCGTGGAAAAGCTTATGACAGCCATTCTTGCCGGCGGACATGTGCTGGTGGAGGATGTCCCGGGAGTGGGAAAAACAACCCTGGCGCTGGCCTTTGCCAAAGCAATGAATGTGGCGCAGAACAGAGTGCAGTTTACGCCGGACGTGTTGCCGGCTGATATTACAGGCTTTACCGTATATAACAGGGAAAAGGATGGCTTCTTTTACCGTCCCGGCGCAGTCATGTGCAATATTCTTCTGGCGGATGAGATCAACCGTACCTCTCCCAAGACCCAGGCGGCGCTTCTGGAGGTAATGGAGGAGGGCAGCGTAACCGTAGACGGCGTGACCAGACCGGTACCGTCTCCTTTTCTGGTCATTGCTACCCAGAACCCTGTCGGCTCTGCCGGAACCCAGCTGTTGCCCCAATCCCAGCTGGACCGGTTCCTGATCTGCTTTGGGATCGGATATCCCGATGCCGCAGAGGAAATGGATATTTTAAAGAGCCGCCGGAGCGGAAACGGGCTGGAAGATGTACGTCCCGTCATCAGCAGTCAGGAGCTGATGGAAATGAAAAAAGAAGTCGAAGAAGTGTTTGTACACGATCAGGTATATGACTATATCGTGCGTCTGGCTCAGGCCACCAGAAACAATGACGCACTGGAGCTTGGGCTGAGTCCCAGAGGCTCTTTGGCGCTTTTGAAAATGGCTCAGGCGAGAGCCTATCGGAAAGGCCGCAGCTTTGTGATTCCGGCGGATGTTGCGGCAGAATTTCAGGATGTTGCGGCCCACAGGGTACAGCTTGTATCAAGCTCCGGAATGGATAGAGTCCGTGCAGCAGCCGTGCTGGAGCGGATCTTAAAGGAGACCCCGGCGCCTGCTCCGGAGAAAGGGTGAAGCCTTGAAGGAAAAAGCAATTTATATAGGAGCGGTCGTTCTGACTGCTATCTGGGGCGTAGCTGCTCCCGAGGGCTTTGCTCCGTTTTTGCTGGGCTTTGAGCTGCTGTTGGCGCTTTCCATGTGGATTCTGGTTCAGATTCTGGTAGGAAAGGTAGAGATTGTGCCGGAGCCTGCACAAGAGACGGTGGGAAAGGAAGAGCCCATCGTCCTTCGGGTAAAACTGAAAAATACTTCCCCGCTTCCGGCATCCTGTGTGGCGGTTGCCGTCAGCTGGCGGGATCTTTTAGATAACAGCACGGGCACCGTGGAAAGCATGGGAATGGCAGGTGGAAAAAAGACCGGTGTGCTGGAATTTTGCATTCCGGTGAAGTATTCCGGGGTCTATGAGTTTTGGATTCAGTCAGCATCCGTGCGGGACTGGCTTCGGTTATGGTCAAAGAAGCTTTTGATAGCAGACAAAAAGGTGCAGGTGTTGTCCGTGCCTCTGGTACATCAGGCGGAGGAATGGATCCCGCCGGCACAGCTTGCCTCCGGCGGGGATTCGGATCAGCATTCCCAAAAAAAAGGCGGGGACGACGGATCGGAGGTATTCGATGTCCGTGCCTATCGGGATGGAGATCCGCTGCAGAGAGTGCATTGGAAGCTGACTGCAAAGACCGGCGAAATGCTGGTGCGGGAATTCAGCCTGCCAAAGCGGGAAGTGCTTTTGCTACAGGTGGATCTGTATCATCCGCCGCAGGAAAAGTGGGATCATTGTAAATTGGAACGGCTGCTGGAGCAGACAGCGGATTTTTGCTGGAGACTTTTGGCGGCAGAACAGGAATATGAAGTATTCTGGCAGGAGCGGGAGCAGCTGTGCAGAATGCAGATTTCCAGAGCCCAGGAGCTGTGGGTCTTTCTCAAACGGCTTTGTCTTACCGCCACAAAGGAAGAGATGGAGCAGAATGGAAAGCAGAGCCAAAAGCAATCTGCCGGGAAAAATAAGTATCCGGCAGAGAACCTTTTGGAAAAGGGCAGAGGCAGCTCTGCAGCAGAGCCGGGAGCCGGAGGGCAGCTCTGGAAAATAGATGCAGAAGGAACAGTCAGGCAGGTGAGAGGCAATGAAGAAAGGGCAGGAGCCGGGACAGCTGGATAAAGAAGCGGTAGGCAGGATCACCTGTCGGATTCTACAGGAAGAAGAACCCGGCGGTATGCTGGTCCAAAAGCTGTGGAGGCTGGCTGGTATGCTGATCTGTCTGCTCTGCCTCACCGGTGGTCTTTGCAGCGCATTTCTCAGTGGCTTTGGAATCCGATATTCTATTCCTGTTTTTTGGATGCTTCTGATTGTTTCGGTGCTGTTCTGGATTGGCTTTTCCAGACTGTCCCTGGAAGGAGTGTATCGGCTCCTTGCAATTTTGGGAACTCTGATCGGCGTAAGCCTTTTGCTGTTGTTGCTGCAAAAGGATGTAATCGCCGGGTATATGTCTGCTGTAAACGGGGTACGCACCCGGCTAAATGAGGCTTATGACGGTACCCTTGCCCTGTATCAGGCGTCGGCATCTGCGATGCAGATGACGGTATTTTTCGGGTTTATCCTGTTTTTACTGACGGGGCTGTTATCTGCCGGGATCTGTTACCGGACCAATCCGGCAGTGGTTCTGGCAGGAGAATTTCCGGTGCTGGCAGGGATTGGAATTGCCGGAGGGACACCCTCTTTTTTCAGCTTTTTTCTAATCCTGTTAGGAAGTCTTGGAATGCTCAGTGCCGCCGCCGTCAGTCGGGCGGATCAAAGGGATCAGGACAGTGCCCGTCAGGCAAGGCAGATGACAGAGCAGATGAAAAGCAGTGTCAATGTCTGGCTGCTTTTGCAGGCTGTAGTGCTGTCGCTGTTGGCGTTTGTGCTGGTGCGACCCCTGACAAATACCCTGCTCCAGGCACAGGAGGCAGGGATGAAGACACAAAATGGTGTGCTGCAGGCAGTCTGGCAGCTGCTTCCGGCGGTTTCCGGAGGAAGGCTGAAGCTTTCCGTTGAGGGAGTCGGCGGAGGAGTATCGGATGGCACACTGACAGACCAGGATGGCTTTTATTTTGGAAAGGTACAGGCCCTGAAGGTTACGGTTTCGGAAAAACCCTCAGAGACCGTGTATTTAAAGGGCTTTATCGGCACGGATTACACCGGGACAGCCTTTGAGGAGGCAGACGGGGAGAGCTTTGTGCAGGCAGCATCCTTGTGGAAGCTGGATGGAAATGTATCCCTTGGGGTGGAAAATCTGCCCTTTCTGCGAACCTATTATGCGGAAAACGTGGTGTTTACCGGAGAGGGAGACGATGCAAAGCCGGAGCTCTCGGCAAATGCAGCCTCCTCTGCTGTGACCCTGCAGGTGGAAAATCTGGCGGCAAATCCGAATTATACCTATGTTCCCTATGGAGCATTTTTAAACGATTATTATCAGGTGCTGGGAGGCGACGGCGCACTGGCAGGTCAGAGCGTCCAGCAGGATATTTTTTCCTGTTATCCCAGAAAGCAGCTGGAGGAGGTCTTAGAGGACTGGAACGAAACAAAGCAGCAGGAAAGCACTCTGGATCAGGCGGAAAGCGCCTATGCCGCCTATGTGCAGGCACATTGCAGCAGCCTGCCGGAAAATCTCAGCTTTTTGCAGGAGGAATTTGATCTGGATCTGGAAACAAAAGAAAGCGCAGATCCAAAGGAAGCAGAAAAAAACTGGGAAAAGATCAAAACGGCAGTGGTTTCCGAGCTGGCAGGAAATTATGAATTTGTCCGGGAACCGGAGGCTGTGCCCGAGGGGAAGGACTTTGTAGAATGGTTTTTAAAGGAATCCAAAGAAGGAAATTCCGTTCATTTTGCAGCGGCGGCCACTATGCTGCTGCGTGCCTGCGGTACGCCGGCACGGTATGTGGTGGGCTATGCAGCGCCGGCAAGTCTCTTTAAAGGACAGGAGGACGGCAGCTATCAGGCTGTTTTGGAGGATGATAACGCCCATGCCTGGGCAGAGGTTTACCGGGAAGGAATCGGATGGACCGTAGTGGAGGCGACACCGGGCTTTGCCGCCCTGGTAACAGAAAGCGATGGAGCCTCGGGCCAGAAGGAGAAGGAAGCAGACAGCCCGGACACCTCAGGGGAAGCCTTTTATCAGGAAGACACGCCAGAGACTGAGACCCTCGGGATCGGCAGCAGAATATTCCGGGTGGTGAAAAAAGCACTGGTGGCGGTGGCTTTGACGATAGCTGCCTGTGGGATCGCGGCAGTCATCCGGAGGCATATCCTCTGTAAACGGCGGAGAAGAGGCAGAAAGGGAGAAGCTCCGGGGGAGCAGATCCAAAGGATTTATCGAAGCTTTGCCGCTCTGCAGAAATTCAACAAAAAAAGTGTATGCAGCTGTCAGGAGGAGCGCTTTGCAAAGCAGCTTGGAAAGAAGTATCCGATATTTTCGGAGAAGACAGCGCAGAAGCTGGCAAATATCGTACTGAAGGCATGCTATAGTGATCAGGGGCTGACAAAAAAAGAGTGTCAGTTTGTACTGGATTGCTATGAAAAGCTTGCAGAAGCTGTATCAAAGGAGCTGTCGCCGGCAAAGCGTCTGGTGGGAAGCCTGATCTTTTGTTTTTGGTAAAGCGGAAGGGAGAAGTGCATGAAACGAAAAATTTTGACAGTCCTTGCCATCCTTCTTGGTCTGGCAGGGCTGGGTGTCCTGTTATATCCCTCCGTCAGCAACTGGATGGAACAGGCAAAACAGCGCAGGCAGATCGCAGCCTATCAGGAAGCACAGGCGCAGATGGAGCAAAAAAGGCGGGATGCCCTGTTGGCAGAAGCCGACCGGTATAATCAGAAACTGGCAGAGCTTGGCATCAGCTTCGATATGCTGGGAGAGGCAGAAAAGGAGGCGCTTTTGATCGACGGAAAATCCTATGATGAGCTGCTTTTGGCAGAGGACAGCGGTGTGATGGGATATCTGGAAATCGAAAAAATAAAGCTGAAGCTTCCCATTTATCACGGAGTATCGGAGGAGGCGCTGGAAGACGGAGTCGGTCATCTGGAGGGAACCTCCCTGCCGGTGGGCGGAGAAACGACCCATGCGGTTCTCTTTGGTCATCGGGGGCTTCCCTCGGCAAAGCTTTTTACCGATCTGGATCAGCTGGAGGCAGGAGATACCTTTCAGATCACGGTGCTGGATCGTGTGCTGGTTTATGAGGTGACTCAGACAGAGGTGGTGCTTCCGGAGGAGTTAAACGATTTGGCAGTAGAGCCCGGAAAGGATCAGGTCACACTGGTTACCTGTACGCCTTATGGAGTCAATTCCCATCGTCTTTTGATCCATGGGGAGCGGGTGCAATAGATTGCGATAGATGGAGATTGTGATAGATAGAGAACAGGAAACTTCATTGTCGGTGGGGTGCAGGAGCGTATCCGGCAGGAGAAAGGTAGGCTGCAGCTGCAGCAGAAAGTGAGGAAGAAAATGAAAGGAAGAAAAATCCGGATCAGACAAGGGGTAAAGGGCTGGCTGCTTGCACTGGCCATGGTATTGTCCCTTTGCAGCGGCTGGAAGCAGGACGTCTGTGCACAGCAGAGTCAGAGCAGCTCGTCCAATTTGATGCAGGACGTGGATACGGACAAAAAAGGCTCCATCGAAATTCTCTTTGACACCATGCAGGACGAACCCGTTGCAAATGCAGAGTTTACCCTGTATCAGGTTGCAGCAATGGTGGATCGGGGTGGATATACGGTGCTGGAGCTGACAGGCGGCTTTGAGGGCAGTAACGTGCAGTTGAAAAACCTGACAGCACAGCAGTCCAAGGAGGCTTCGGCAGCGCTTTTGGAGTATCAGAGAGCAAATCACATTTCCGGGGATACGAAAAGAACAGATGCAAACGGAAAGCTCGGCTGGACAGGGCTGCAGACCGGTCTGTATCTGCTGGTTCCGGGTCAGATGCAGAAATACAGAACCGATCCGTCTCTGATTTCAATTCCGACGAATGTGAATGCCCAGCTGCTATATGACATGTCGGTGAATCCGAAGGCCGAAAGGATCCCGGATCCGGTGTATCCGCCGGAAGAATCCGAGGAGCCCCCTACGCCGGAGGTAAAAAAGCCGCCGAAAAAGACAGAGACCATTGTGACACCCCAAATCACTCCGGAGCAGAAAGCACCGGAGAAGCTGCCCCAGACAGGACAGCTGCGCTGGCCGATCCTGGCACTTTCCACAGTAGGAGCAGTATTGCTGTTTCTCGGATGGTGGATCGGTCGAAAAAAAAAAGACTGTTCCAGGGCTCTGATGGGGCTTGGGATCCTTCTGGCAGCAGGAGCAGTGGGGATCTCCGCGTATAATATCTGGGATAGCAGCCGTGCCGAAGCTGCGGTGGAGGCCTCCTTAGAGGCCTATGAAGAAGAGCTGACTGCGCTGGAGCAGGAGTCGGAGGCGCTTCCTGTGGATGAGAACAGCGGGATGACCTTTGTGGAGGCAGACGGGCTTTGCTGGATCGGCGAGCTGGAAATTCCGTCCCTGCAGCTTACGCTGCCGGTGGCGGATCCCTGGAGCTATCCGTCCTTGAAAAAAGCACCCTGCCGCTACACCGGAAGTGCAGAGGAAAATTCCCTGATCATTGCCGCCCATAATTATAAACGGCATTTTGGCAATATCGGACTTTTGCCGGAGGGCGCAACGGTGAAGTTTACAGCGGTATCGGGGGACGTATACGAATATGAGGTAGAAAAGGTAGAAACCTTAAATCCCTATGCAGTAGACGAGATGCTGTCCGGAGACTGGGATCTGACGCTGTTTACCTGTACCTATGGAGGAAGAAAGCGTGTGACGGTCCGGTGCAGCCTGGTTGGATGAACAGATAGAGAGATGGAAAAAAGAAGCATCCGCAGAAATCAGCGGCGACAGGCTGTCAGGGTCGCTGATCTCTGCGGATGCTTTTTAAATCAGAATGTTTTGAGGATTCCGGGGAAAAATAAAAGAACCTCGATCTCTCAAGGTTCTTTCTGATAATCGGAGTGACAAGACTTGAACTTGCGGCCTCTTCGTCCCTAACGAAGCGCTCTACCACCTGAGCCACACCCCGATGTGCCGTATTTCTCAACCGGACAAATGATATGATACAGCATAATCGGACAGAAGTCAACACTTAATTTGAAAAAAATTCCCAAATCTTACTTTTGAGCTGTTCATAAAAAATTAAGGGTTTCTTTCTTGCAAGAAATGGAAATATAGACTATATTAAACGGACAAAAGGCAGGCACAAAAAGGACAGGCGGTAAGCTCGGAGCAAAGGCTTCCTGCGTTATATGCCAGGCTGTCTGTGATCTGCAGAATGGAGAGAATATGAAATATTTCTGGCTGACCATAAAGAAGATGTTTCGTTTTTTATTAAAGCCCTTATCCTTTGTACCGGCGCTGTGTGTGATGTATATGATCTTTTCCTTTTCCGCCCAGACTGCGGACGAATCCGGACAGCTGAGTATGCTGGTCAGTGAAAAGGTGGTGCTCCTGTTGGGAAAGCTGACCTCCGGCAATCTGGATACCGCGCAGGTGGGAGGGTATGTAGATGAGATTCATTTTCTCGTAAGGAAGATGGCACATTTTGGTGAATATTTTTTGTTGGGACTGACACTTTCCCTGCCCTTGTATGTTTATCGGCTGCGGGGCTTTTGGCTTGTGCTCGCTGCCGGACTGTTCTGTGCCGGGTTTGCGGGCTTAGATGAGTACCATCAGATGTTTGTGGAAGGACGCTCGCCGGCGCTTCGGGACGTGGCGATCGATACGGCAGGAAGCATCACCGGAATTTATATGACAAGGATCATCGGATTTATTGGGAGAAAAACGATATTTGCACCCCTTTCGATGGAAAAGCGCAGAGAACGGAGAAAACGACGCGCAGAAGCCTAGGGATGCGGTGCTTCGATTGTATGAAATAATGTGCTTATACAAATGATTTTCGTGTATTTTTCATAAGCGTTAGCCTTCTTATTCTGTTTTAGGAGCAAACAATAGAATGCACGCTCTGCGAGCATTCTATTGTCATGAATAATAACGCTCACATTTTCTGTGAGCGTTACTGCACATAAACAGTCCTCCTTAAAGGTACTGACCATAGTATATCAGATGTTCATGTAAAAATCCGTGAAATTTCCCTGAATTTTCGCACTAATCAACACGATTATTTGCGCAAACATCTTGCAATATGACATGAACACCGCCGATACATAATGGTTTGCATCAAATCCTACAGGCGATGAAGTATCTGGGCTCATCCGATGTGGAGTGGACAGTATATGAAAGTGCACAAATCAGGCTTATAGACAGAAGTGTCAGTGTTGACTTTGCGCCAATATTGACGTACAATTGGTACAGGAGGAGTTGCTATGGTTAAGATAAAAGAGTGGAGACAGGGACTGGGAATTACCCAAAAAGCTCTTGCTGATGCAGCAGGACTGGATATTCGCTGGGTTCAGAAATTGGAAGCCGGTGAAATTGATATTCAAAATGTTACAGTAAAGAGATTCTCTCTTCTCATGAAAGGAATCAGCAAACTCTCCCAAAAAGTTCCGTGTCCGTATTCAATGAAAGCGGATATAGAAACAGTGAATGAAATCTATGAAAGGGTGGATCGACTTTTTAAGGAGGAATCAACATGACGGGAGAAGCAACTATTAGCAATGAGAAAAACTATACAGTGTTTCGCTTTGGCAACCATGTGATTCGCTTTGCTGCACCGTATTCTTTGGAGCGTTATACGGAAGTGAAAGAGTGGGATAAAGGCTACTTGGTTGTGATGGCAAAGTATAAGCAGAATGCGGAACCGGAAGAAGAGTATATTGACCTTGTGCCGATTCTTCAAAATCTTTATTTTGATGCTGACAAATTTTTGGAACCTATAAAAGGAGTGAAGGTTGTAAATGGCTGATATGAAACAAATTGCGGATGCAGCAGATATGATTGTGAATGGGTATGCGTTCACGCGATGCACAGAGGGTTATAGAGTGTTGAATCTGAACCGTCCAGATCGCGCAGCGGTGTTTTCAAAAGACGGTAAGATACTTGAAACAAGTATGGATGATATAGAATTGCGTATTGTAGGAGATTATCTGGAGAAGAATCGTAAGTTTATGGAGGATTAAGATGCCGAAGTATTATGAATATAAAATTGCGGGATATTATTTGTACTTCACATCTTATTGTGTGATTGAGTGCATGCATGTTCATGCAAGTGACCGCAAATTAACAGAGACGGGGTCTGCAAAGTTTTTTGTAAAAGACAACGGTGATACAGTATTGCAGAATCGAGGTATTCTCAATGATAGAGAACTCAGAAAAATACAGGAGTTTATCAAACAAAACTATCAGGAAATGTACTTAAAGTGGTCAGAGTATAGTCATGAAGGATATTATGGGGAAAACAAAGCAAAAGCGTGAAAAAAATGGAAGAACATTCACAGTACATATTAGAAAAAATAAGGTGGATAAAAAATAAAAAAAAGGCTTGCAAAATTAGAAAGTATCGTGCTATAATATCACTTGTCAGTTCGATAGGGGCATAGTTCAAAGGTAGAACAGCGGTCTCCAAAACCGTCGATGTGGGTTCGATTCCTACTGCCCCTGCTGCTACAGGAAAGTCAGAGAAGACGATATCTTTTCTGGCTTTTCTTGTTTTATTCATGACAATAGAATGCGCAGTTTGTGCTTTGGTTTTTTAGGCTGTCAGCCGGGGGGATTTTTTTATGGAACAGAAGCATAATATAGAGGAGAATGGGTATTATTCACAGGTCACAGATCAGCTGATCGAAAATATCGGGTATCAGATGATCCGCCGGAACTGGTCGATGAAGACGCTGGCGGATAAAGCGGATCTTCCTTATGAAACCGTAAAGCACCTGATGGCAGGAAAAATCGGCAGACCATCTTTTATCAGTATTCTGAAGATTGCAAATGCACTGGAATGTTCGCTGGATGATCTGGCGGGACGGAATAATCCGGCGCTGGAGGCACTTCGCAGGCTGGCAGACCATGCGGACGGAATGTATCAGATTTTTGCGGAAGTAGAACATTTGCTATATCCAAACTTCATGATGCAGAGAGAAAACAACAAATAGCACAAATAAAAATAGAACAGTAAAAAATGTACTGTGAAAAAGAGAGAAGAATCGGCAAACAACCGATTCTTTTTTGTTACAAAATGTTCATAATCGTTTACAAATCGTTCAGCTTCTTATCGGCGGCAACCGGATATACTGAATAGTAGGAAGGTACGAGGACAGGTTGACGATTAGGGGATGATCAGTTGAGAAAAAAGGTATGGGGCGTTTTGTTTCTGGCAGCGTTGGCGTTAAATGTGCTGGCGTGGAAAAGCAGCAGCTTCTGCGATTTTTATGCGGAATCTGTTTTTCCGGTATGGAGCAGCATTTCCACGCGGGTGATGTCGGTCTTTCCATTCAGCGTCGGAGAAGGCATGATCGTGTTGGGAATTTTGTTCCTGACAGCGTTTGCAGCTGTAGGATTTTTGCGTTTGACCGTAAAAAAAGCGTGGAGCAAAAAATTGTTTCGCAGCTTTTCCTGCGCGTTTTCCTGGATTTTTCTGGCACTCGTCTGGGTTATGACCTGTAACTGTTTTTTACTGTATCATTCGTCGGCGTTTGAGGATCGGTATATGGAGCAGGTGCGCAGCGAGAACTACTCCAAGGCAGAGCTTGCTGTGCTGCGGGATTATATTGTGGTCAATGCCAACGAGCTTGCAGAGCAGATGGAGCGGGATGCAGACGGCTATCTGATTTATAAGGGAGACATGAATCAGGCGGCTGCAGAGGCGATGCAGCGGGTCGGCACAGATTATGGACGCCTGCAGGGCTATTATCCGCAGCCGAAGGAGATTTATTTTTCGGAGCTGCTCAGTCAGACCTATATGATGGGGTATTATTTCCCATTTTCCATGGAAGCAAACTACAACGGAACGATGTATATTGTAAATAAGCCCTCTGTGATCTGTCATGAATTTGCACATTTAAAGGGCTTTATGCAGGAGGATGAGGCGAATCTGATCGGATATCTTGCCTGTATCAACTCAGACGATGCGTTTTTCCGCTACAGCGGCTATATGAGCGTGCTCAATTATGTGGAAAAAGAATTTCGTGCGAGCATCAAAAAGAGCCAGAAAGAATACGCGAAGCATCCGCAGATTTCTGCACAGGTTTATGCGGACAACATGTTTTTGACACAAGAGGCGTGGCAGACTGTTGAGAAAAAGGCGGTTGTCAGCACCAAAACGGCGAAAAAGGTTTCCAACGCGGCGACGACGGCTTCCCTGAAATTAAACGGAGTGGAAGAGGGCATGAAAGCGTATGACGGCGTGGTGAAGCTGCTGCTGGATTATTATGACGGTGTGCTGTACGGGGATGTTTTGGTGACGGTGGACGCAGAGTGATGGCCTAAAAAGCGTGCGCCCTATGGAATAAAGCAGTGTGACTGCAAAATGTGGTTGCAAATAAGACATTATTTTAAGTGTATAAAACAGGAATTCGCTGCGCATCCTGACAAAAACGGCGGTGCTCTTTGGGAAGAAACTGCCGGGAAAAGGAAAGGAGCGTGTGGGCGATGGACTATTTGAATGCTTTCTGGGTAGGCGGTCTGATTTGCGCGCTGGTGCAGATTTTGATGGAAAAGACGAAGCTGATGCCGGGGCGGATTATGGTGCTTTTGGTCTGCTCGGGCGTAGTGCTGAGCGCACTTGGCTGGTATCAGCCCTTTGTCGATTTTGCCGGGGCAGGGGCGAGCGTGCCGCTGCTCGGCTTTGGGCATACGTTGATGAAGGGCGTAAAAGAAGCGGTGGAACAAGACGGATTTCTTGGGCTGTTTACGGGAGGCTTTCAGGCAGGGGCTGCCGGAACTGCGGCGGCGTTGATTTTCGGATATCTGGCGAGCCTTATTTTTAAACCCAAAATGAAAAAGTAGAAGGATTATTCCCTGCAGGCGATTTCCTTGCGGGAAAGAAACTGGCGCATGGTTTTGTCCCACTGCGCGTCCAGTGTTTTATCGGGGACAAAGGAAGAAAAGGCGGTTCCGGTTGTCAGGCGGATGGCGGAGCCGTCATATTTTATGGTCAGGACCAGCGCCTGAACCTGTTCCGGCTTTAAAGACGGATCTGCGCCTTTCATGACGCCGGGGACATACTGGGGCATGAGATGCAGCACGAATTTGAAGGAAAGAGGCGTGTGTTTGCCGCGGATCATCTGAAACAGAACCGGACGGATGGATTTCCAGGGCAGAAACGGGTAGCTGGCGTCCGGCGATTCATCGTCCTGATAAAATTCGGGATTGACGCGCCCGTCGATTTCATAGGAAACGGCGCAGGAAACCGAAGCCTTCTCCAGCAGAAAAGAGTCAAAGCAATCCTCTGTCAAAAGCTTCGCCATAAAATGTTTCATTTCAAGAATCTGAAAAGCGGTCATAGAATCCTCCATTCCGCGGGCGCTTTGTGCTGCTGCGCGGTTTTTGTGATATGCGTGCCGGTAAGTTGTGAAACAGTTCACCCGCGCCATTCGCAAAACGCGTCTGCGACGCTTTGTGCTGCTGCGCGGTTTTTATGATATGCGTGCCGGTCGGTTGTGAAACAGTTCATCCGCGCCATTCGCAAAACGCGTCTGCGACGCTTTGTGCTGCTGCGCAGCTCCTTTTGCTCATGAAGCGGCGCTCCCTTCGTAGCTTTTTTCAGTCAGATTTTCGTGCGAGCACGAAATCTTCCTTCAAAAATCCACGAGTGAACTGTAGTATCAGTATATCAGAGATGGGGTTTTTTGGAAATACCCTTTACAGGAGCAGTCAGAACGTGTTATCATATGTAGTAATGAAAACTACATGGATTAGTTTTGAAAATATACGAGAAGCCGTGGTGCGGCAGGCGTAAAACGCCTGCGGTATGGAGGGGAGTATGAAAAATAAGCGTGATCGCTTATTTTTCACACAGCTATTTGTGCCGCAAGCGTCACAAAGTAGCTAGGATCGCAGAGCAGAACTGGAAGTTCTGCTCGCGGTTCCTTCGGCGCAAAGCGCCTGCGGTATGGAGGGAATCATGAGTTATAAAATCGTTGTGGACAGCTGTTGTGAGCTGCCGGAGAAATATAAGAAGGATCCGCATTTTGAAATCGTACCGCTTGGTCTGGAGGTCGGCGATTACCGGATTATGGACGATGAGCATTTTAATCAGAAGGAATTTCTGGAGCAGGTTGCGGCATGTCCCCAGTGCCCGCGTTCCTCCTGTCCGTCGCCGGAGAGCTATCGGCAGGCATTTGAAGCGGAGGCAGAGCATATTTATGTGGTAACGTTGTCCGGCAATCTGAGCGGAAGCTATAACAGTGCCATGGTCGGCAGGCAGATGTATCTGGAAGAGGATGAGTCCAAACAGATTTACGTTATGGATTCCTGTTCGGCTTCCTGCGGAGAGACACAGCTTGCGCTGCTGGCAGCTTCCCTGGAAGAACAGGGGCTTTCCTTTGAAGAGGTGGTAGGCCGTCTGGAAGCGTTCCGCAGTGAGATGAATACTTATTTTGTCCTGGATAATCTGGAAACCCTGCGTAAAAACGGCAGACTCAGCGGCGTCAAGGCGCTGGTTGCATCTACACTGAGCATCAAGCCCGTTATGGCAGGCACGATGGACGGCAGGATCGAGCAGATCGGGCAGGGTATCGGCATCCGTAAGGGGCTGCAGAAGATGGCGGACGCAGTGGTGCGCAATGTGACAAGACCGGAGGAAAAAACCCTGATGATCACCCATTGTAATTGCCCGGAGCGTGCAGAAAGCGTGAAGAAGATGGTGACCTCTAAGGTTTCTGTAAAGGATGTTGTGATCATGGATACGGCGGGTGTCAGCAGCATGTATGCCAACGACGGCGGCGTTATTGTGACGATCTGACGGACAGGAAATACGAAAAGAAGAGAACTGGAAAGCGGTTGTGCAGGTAATGTGCGGCTGCTTTTTTTGTTTTTTATTCATGACAATAGAATGCTCGCAGAGCGTGCATTCTATTGTTCATCACCGGAAGTATCGGTGTTTTTCGGGTTGTACGCAAAACGAGGCAGCTGGAACAGGAAAAAAGTTGCAGTTGAAAATGAAAAGGTTGCGGTTCATAAGAATATAAAATATTCTATAAAATTCTAAAGAACAGATTGACAATCAAATTGCAATCTTTTACTATAAAATTATAGAAAACATACAAAAATGGCAGAAAATCGGAATAGAAATTCCCGGAATAAGGAGGGGCGGATGTGACGAAACGAGAAGAAATCATTTCCTGTATTCAGGAGGGGCGCGGAGTGCTGGGCATCGAATTCGGTTCGACCCGGATCAAGGCGGTGCTGATTGACGAAAACCATAATCCCATTGCGGCGGGCGACCATGAATGGGAGAATCGTCTGGAAAACGGTGTCTGGACCTACAGTCTGGAGGATATTTGGGAAGGGCTGCAGGACAGCTACGATAAACTTGCGGCAGATGTGAAAAACACCTATCAGATCCCGCTGACCCGCCTGGGAGCCATCGGATTTTCCGGGATGATGCACGGATATATGGCATTTGACCGGGAGGAAAAGCTGTTAGTGCCGTTTCGGACATGGCGCAATACGATGACGGAGGAAGCGGCAGCTGTATTGTCGGAATGCTTTGCCTTCAACATTCCGCAGCGGTGGAGCATCGCACATCTGTATCAGGCGATTTTAAAGGGCGAGGAGCATGTGGAAAAAATCGACTATTTAAGCACCCTCGCTTGTTACATCCACTGGAAGCTGACCGGACAGCGCGTTGCCGGAATCGGGGAGGCATCCGGGATGTTTCCTATCGATTCTGTGACCGGCGATTATGATGCAGAAATGATGCAGAAATTCGATGCGCTCGTGGCGGACAAAGGATTTCCCTGGAAGCTGCGGGAAATATTACCGAAGGTGCTGCGCGCCGGAGAAGCGGCAGGCACGCTGACAAAAGAGGGCGCAAGGCTTCTGGATCGTTCCGGGTGTCTGGAGCCGGGGGTTCCCCTGTGTCCGCCGGAGGGAGACGCAGGAACTGGAATGACCGCGACCAGGAGTGTGGAAAAGCGCACCGGCAATGTGTCCGCAGGGACGAGCGTGTTTGCGATGATTGTTCTGGAAAAGCCGCTTTCTGCCATGTACCGGGAAATTGATATGGTGACAACGCCTGCGGGCGATCCCGTCGCAATGGTGCATTGTAATAACTGCACGTCAGATCTGAACGCATGGGTCGGGCTGTTTGCTGAGTTTACAGAATGTTTTGGCATCAAAGCAGATAAAAATAAACTGTTTTCCACGCTTTATCAAAAGGCGATGGAGGGAGATAAGGATTGCGGCGGCATGATTGCCTGCAATTATTATTCCGGGGAACCGGTGACCGGTCTGGAAGAGGGCCGTCCGATGTTTTTGCGCAGACCGGACGCCCATTTGGGCCTTGCGAACTTTATGCGGTCTCATTTATATGCGTCCCTGGCGACGTTAAAGATCGGTCTGGATATTTTATTAAAAGAAGAGGACGTGAAAATCGATTCGGTCACCGGACACGGCGGACTGTTTAAAACAAAGGGCGTCGGACAGAGCATTCTGGCGGCAGCCATGAACGCGCCGATTTCCGTGATGGAGACGGCGGGAGAGGGCGGTGCCTGGGGCATGGCGCTTCTGGCGGCGTACATGCTTTCCAAAAAAGACGGACAGAGCCTTGGGGACTATCTGGACAGCCAGGTATTTGCTGAGAGGAAGGCAGAGACCATGGAGCCGGATCTGGCGGACGTCGCAGGCTTTGAGGCGTATACGAAGCAGTATCAGGCATGCCTTGCGGCGGAAAAAGCTGCGGTACAGGCGTTCTGAGAATGCCCGCATGTTCAGAATGCCCGGCGTTCGGAAATACCTGCATGTTCAGAATGCCTGGCGCTCTGAAAAGATGCAGATGCAGATGCCGCAAAATAGCGGCAGAAAACAGGAGAAAACGATGCTGGAAGAACTCAAAAAAGCAGTATATGAAGCGAACATGGATTTGCCCCGGTATGGTCTGGTGACCTTTACCTGGGGCAACGTCAGCGGAATCGACAGAGAAAGCGGGCTGTTTGTCATTAAGCCAAGCGGCGTGGAGTATGATCAGCTGACACCGGAGGATATGGTTGTGATGGATCTGGACGGCAATAAAATAGAAGGAAGCTATCGTCCGTCCTCGGATACGGCGACGCATCTGGAGCTGTACCGGGCGTTTCCGAAGATCGGCGGAATCGTACATACCCATTCCTCCTATGCCACCAGCTGGGCCCAGGCGGGACGCGGGATTCCATGTTATGGAACGACGCATGCGGATTACATGTATGGGGAAATTCCGTGCGTGCGCTGTCTGACCCCGGAGGAGATTGCAGAAGCCTATGAGCAGAATACCGGCAGGCTGATCGTGGAGGAATTTGCCCGGATGGGAAAAGATCCGATGGCAGTTCCGGCGGTTTTGTGCAAAAACCACGGCCCCTTTACCTGGGGAAAAGATGCCAGAGAAGCGGTACACAATGCGGTCGTGCTGGAAGAGGTTGCAAAAATGGCATACCGGACAGAATCGATCAATCCGCAGGTAAAGCCGGCACCGCAGGAGCTTCAGGATAAACATTATTACAGAAAACACGGCGCAAACGCCTATTATGGTCAGGAGAAACACTAGAGCAGGAGGAGCAATATGGCAAAGCTGGTTATCAACGAGCACAAAACAGAAGGACACATCAATCCGGAAATTTATGGACACTTTTCCGAGCATCTTGGCAGATGTATTTACGAGGGACTGTATGTAAAGGAGGATTCCGGGATTCCCAATGTCAACGGCATGCGGACGGATGTTGTGGAAGCGCTGAAAGAGATGCAGATTCCGGTGCTGCGCTGGCCGGGCGGGTGCTTTGCGGACGAATATCACTGGAAAGACGGCATCGGGCCGAAAGAAAACCGCAAAAAGATGATCAACACGCACTGGGGCGGCGTTGTCGAGGACAACAGCTTCGGTACGCACGAATTTTTTGAGCTGTGCCGCCAGCTGGGCTGCAAAACCTATGTCAACGGCAACGTCGGAAGCGGAACCGTACAGGAAATGTCCGAATGGGTAGAATATATGACCTTTGAAGGCGTTTCTCCAATGGCAGATCTGCGGAAGAAAAACGGACACGAGAAGGCATGGAAGGTGGACTATTTTGGCGTCGGCAACGAAAACTGGGGCTGCGGCGGAAACATGACGCCGGAATATTATGGAAACCTGTACCGCAGATATCAGACCTATGTGCGCCATTATCAGGACAGCGCCCCGATTCAGAAAATCTGTGGCGGCCCGAACGCAGGGGATGACAACTGGACGAAGAAGGTGCTGGAAACCTGCTTTGCAAGTCCTGCGCCCGAGGATGCCCATGGATTTATGGACGGTCTGTCCATGCATTATTATACGGTTCCCGGGGAAAGCTGGATGAACAAGGGTTCCGCGACGGAGTTTACAACTGACGGCTGGTATCAGGCACTTGGCAAGGCGCTTCACATGGAGGATCTGATCAAAAAGCACGGCGCGATTCTGGATCAGTACGATCCGGAGAAAAAAATCGGTCTGATGGTGGACGAATGGGGCAACTGGCACGAGGTAGAGCCGGGAACCAATCCTGGATTTTTGTATCAGCAGAACACGATGCGGGATGCGCTTGTAGCTGCCGTGACGCTCAATATTTTCAACAAGCATTGTGACCGCGTGAAGATGGCGTGCATTGCGCAGCTTATCAATGTGCTGCAGTCCGTGATTTTGACAGAAGGCGAAAAGATGATTCTGACGCCTACTTATCATATTTTCCATATGTATAAATATCATCAGGATGCAGAGCTTTTGCGCAGCGACTTAACCGGCGTCGAGACGATCCAAAACGGCGAATTTTCCATTCCGGCGCTGCAGGAATCCGTATCCGTGCAGAAAGACGGCACGATCACGGTTACGTTGGCGAATCTGTCCGCAGAGCAGAGCTATCCTGTGGAAATCGCGCTGACGGAAAAGAAGAGCCGCACTGTTTTGGCAAAGATTCTGACCGGTGCAATGAACGCGCATAACACGTTCGAGGAGCCGGACGCTGTGAAGGAAGAATCCTTTGAGGGCGTGGTGGAAAAGGACGGTACCCTGAGTCTGGAAATTCCTGCGTGCAGTGTCATCTGCCTGCGGATTTCCTGAAAATGGACACACAGAAGAAGCCTTGCTTGAAATGCCTGCTGCGGGAGCTTGACGAAGAAGCTTACAGGAAACAGCTGCACCGCTATATTGTACAGCTCGACCCGGACGTAAAAACGGCGCAGCAGGTGTATGAAAAACGGCTGGAAGTATGCAAGGCGTGCGACTATCTGGAAGCCGGTACCTGTCTGGCATGCGGCTGTTATGTGGAGCTGCGGGCTGCGGTGAAAAAGAACCGCTGTCCGTATCGCCACTGGGAAAAGTAGCCCCTGCGGATGGCTGACGCTGCAGCGGCATGGGCCGACCGTGACAGGAGCGAGGACGGAAGAAGCCGGGTATCGAAGTCAGGAAAAGTAGGACATCGTAGCTGGATAAACCAGGAAAAAGGGGGAAAATGGATGCTGCATATCAAAAATTTGGAAGAGGGTGTAGAGCTGTTCAAGGTGCTTGGCTCGGATATCCGGGTCAACATCATTTTACTGTTGTTAAAAGAAAAAGAAATGAATATGAATGAGATCGCAGCCAGGCTGCAGATCACCAACGGCGCACTGACCAGCCATATCCGAAAGCTGGAGGAGGCCGGGCTGATCCGTGTGACCCAGGACAGTGCCGGACATGGAAACCAGAAGGTGTGCAGCGTTTTGAAAACCCGGATCCTGGTGGAGATCGGGACACAGGAGACGGTGGACGAAGGCAGTATTTACCGGGCAGAAATCCCGGTGGGGCAGTATTCGGACTATCAGGTATTTCCCACCTGCGGCATCTCCACGACGAAAAAGATGATCGGTGAAGTGGACGATCCCCGCTATTTTGCCCATCCTGACCGTGCGGATGCAGGGATCTTATGGTTTTCGAAAGGCTATGTGGAATATCTGGTCCCGAATATCCTTCCGGCAGGACAAAAGATAGATGAGCTTACTTTCACCATGGAGATTTCCAGTGAGGCTCCGGGCTTTAACAACGACTGGCCTTCTGATATTACCTTTTTATTAAATGACACGCCGGTGGGAGTGTGGACATCTCCGGGAGACTTTGGGGACAGGCACGGGCTGTTTACACCCAACTGGTGGTTTTCCGGATGGAATCAGTACGGACTGTTAAAAATGCTTGTCATCGATCAGAACGGGACGTATATTGACGGAATGAAAATTTCAGACGTTTCCACAACTCAGCTGCAGCTCGATTATAAAAGCCAGATCCGGTTAAAATTTGCCGTACAGGAGGACGCTGCCCATGTGGGCGGCATGACGCTCTTTGGCAGCGGCTTTGGAAACTACAGCCAGGGAATCCGTGTGCGGATGCGCTACAGCCCGATGGAAAAAGGGAATGAATGAGATCTTTAGAAGAATAGAGGTGCGGCCTCAGCTGATTTGTTCGCCTTTTTGTCAGCTGAGGCCGTTTTTTTGTTCATGATAATAGAATGCTCTCAGAGCATACATTCTATTGTTCATGACAATCGAACGCTCGCAGAGCGTGCATTCGATTGCTTGCTATGCCTCTTCCCCCTGCGCCAGGTTTTCCATACAGGCATCTACCGATTTACGCAGAATCTTCGCTTCTCCAAAGCCCAGGCGGAAGGATTTGCCGTCCTGCATCGTTACTTTAAACATGGAGATGGATTGGATATGCCGCATGTTGAGCACCGTATTACTGGCAAGCAGGATAAAGTTGTCATATTTGCTTAAGGTGCCGCAAAATGAAGCAATGGACATATCGGTTGTGAATTCTCTGCCGTCGGCAGTGTGAATGCAGACGTGACGGTTGCTTTCCGGCCATGCGCAGGAAATCTGGTCCTCCGTCAGGTAAATGGTGTCGGTCTGGTTGCGGAATTCGAGTTTTTTGGCCTTGCTGTTTTTGATGGACAGCAGATGGTCAATCATTTCTGTCAGCTCTGTAACGACAATGGGCTTGTCCAGAAAAAGAGCATTGTCGGGAAGATTTTTCGATTTGCGGTAGTCTACCTTATCGCAGCAGAAAACGATGGGGACATCTGTGCCGTCGGCCCGAAGCATGTGGGAAAGCTCCACGGCGTCGCAGCCGTCTTCTGTCATATCCATAAAAATTGCATCATAGATCATAGGCGTTACGAGGATAGATTCCTTACTGCCGAAAGAGTCCACATACAGGACACCGGTTGTATTCAGACGCCGGTCGGATTCCCGCCCGAGAAGGCGTTCCATCTGTTTTCGGTCCGCCATATGGTCATCACAGACTGCCAAGTGCATAAACTAATACCTCCCGATCTTTTGTAAATAGCATTCAAAGATGCGCTTTTGCGAATGGTGCGAGTGAACTGTAAATTTTTTTAGCTGCGTTTTACAGGATGCCTGTAAGCGCCGGCCTGTTATAAGAGGGAAATGGAAACAGGACCGAACAGGATGTACAAAACCGCAGCAATCTGCAGAATTAAAATAGCGGGCATTCCCCAGACGAACTGTGGGTGCAGTGTCTTGTGATGGAATGTATACATTCCGGCGATACTTCCGATACTGCCGCCGATGATGGCGAGCAGAAACAGCGTCGATTCCGGAATGCGCCATGCCTTGCGGCGCGCACGGTTTTTATCAATTCCCATTGCGGCAAATCCTGCAAGATTTACAATCAGCAGATAAATTGCCAAAATCAGTAAAACATCCATTCAAAAACTCCCTGTATTTTTAAACCTCAAATCATTTCGTATTTATTATAGGAGATTGAAAAAAAGATTGCAAGAAGCCGGGGGCAAAAAAAGGACTTCCATGCCAAAAGCACGGAAGCCCTTTTTTATGTAAATAGAAAGTTCACGAAGCGAGCATCTATTAGTTGTTGTTCTTTTCTACTTCCTGCATCTTCATTGCACGAACCTTGCTGGAAAGTCCGAACAGGTTGATGAAGCCTTCTGCATCGTGGTGGTCATACAGATCGCCGGTTGTGAAGGAAGCAAGGCTTTCATTGTAGAGAGAGTAAGGAGAAGTTGTGCCGGCTTTGATGATATTGCCCTTGTAGAGCTTGAATTTTACTTCGCCGGTTACATATTCCTGCGTCTTTTCTACGAATGCCTGAACTGCCTCGCGCAGAGGAGTGAACCATTTGCCTTCGTATACGATCTGAGCCATCTTGTTGCCCATATCGATCTTTTCTGCATAGGTATCGCGGTCGAGAATCAGCTCTTCCAGCTGCTGATGTGCCTCCATCAGGATTGTTCCGCCAGGAGTCTCATAAACGCCGCGGGATTTCATGCCGACAACACGGTTTTCTACGATATCGACAATGCCGATGCCGTGCTTTGCGCCCAGCTTGTTCAGGGTGCGGATGATGTCGGAAACCTTCATCTCTACACCGTTTACGCTCTTCGGAACGCCTTTTTCAAAGGTCATGGTAACATATTCTGCCTCGTCGGGGGCTTCCTCGGGAGTGCAGCCTAAAACAAGCAGATGTCCGTAGTTGGGCTCGTTTGCGGGATCCTCCAGTTCCAGACCTTCATGGCTGATGTGCCAGATGTTGCGGTCACGGCTGTAGCTGGAATCTGCAGAGAAAGGAAGATGGATGCCGTGAGCCTGGCAGTATTCGATTTCGGATTCCCGGGAATCCATGGTCCACTTATCGTTTCTCCATGCAGCAATGATCTTTAAGTCGGGAGCCAGGGCTTTGATGCCGAGCTCGAAACGGATCTGGTCGTTGCCCTTGCCGGTAGCGCCGTGGCAGATTGCGGTAGCGCCCTCTTTGCGGGCAACCTCAACCAGCTTCTTTGCGATCAGCGGACGCGCCATAGAGGTGCCAAGCAGGTATTTGTTTTCGTAAACAGCGTGTGCCTGTACGCAGGGAACGATGTATTCGTCGCACAGTTCGTCGTTTACATCAAGGATATATAATTTGGAAGCACCGCAGGAGATTGCTCTTTCTTCCAGACCGTCCAGCTCTTCTTCCTGTCCGCAGTCGATGCAGACGCAGATAACTTCGTAGTCGAAATTCTCTTTCAGCCACGGAATGATGGCTGTGGTATCCAGACCGCCGGAATACGCTAAAATAACTTTTTCTTTCATGATAATTACTCCTCCATATGCTGTGTTTGATTTTTCTTTCAAGGTGTGTCAAGATAAGGATGAAAGCATCCGTTCCCGACTGACTGAAATTACTATACACCCGGATGCGAAGGAATGCAAGTGTAAATTTATGCAAATTATAAATATTTTATTCAGAAAAATGGAATATATTCCAAAAATACTTGAATATTATACATGGATGCAGTATGATTATGCAATGTTAAGGAGGAAAAGAAAATGATTCAGGTTGGAATTATCGGAGCGACCGGCTATGCCGGCGGCGAACTGGTCCGTCTTTTATACGGGCATAAAGATGTAGAAATCAAATGGTATGGATCCAGAAGCTATGTGGATCAGAAATATGCGTCTGTTTATCAGAATATGTTTCAGATTGTAGAGGACGTTTGTAAGGATGATAATTTAAAGCAGCTGGCAAAAGAGGTCGATGTGATCTTTACCGCGACGCCCCAGGGCTTCCTGGCAGGGGTTCTGGATGAGGAAATCCTTTCCAATACAAAGGTGATCGACCTGAGTGCAGATTTTCGGATCAAAGACGTTGCTACTTATGAAAAGTGGTATGGGATCGAGCACAAATCTCCGCAGTTTATCCCGGAAGCGGTTTACGGTCTGTGTGAAAGAAACCGTGAGGCAATCAAGCAGGCTCGTCTGGTAGCAAATCCGGGCTGTTATCCCACCTGCTCCATCACTTCGATCTTTCCGCTGGCAGCAGAGGGACTGATCGATATGGATACGCTGATCATTGATGCAAAGAGCGGTACCTCCGGGGCAGGGCGCAGTGCAAAGGTTGCAAACCTGTACTGTGAGGTGAATGAAAATATCAAAGCATACGGCGTTGCGAGCCATCGCCACACGCCGGAGATTGAGGAGCAGCTGTCTTATGCGGCAGGCTGTCCGGTTGTGCTGAACTTTACGCCGCATCTGGTTCCGATGAACCGCGGAATTCTGGTGACGGCTTATGCTTCCTTAAAAGAAGTGAAAAAGCCGGATGGTAGTCTTGGACTGCCGGATGCTGCAATGATTCGGGCGGCCTATGACAAATATTATCAGGATGAGAAGTTTGTGCGCGTGCTGCCGGAAGGTGTGTGTCCGGAGACGAAGTGGGTTGAGGGCAGCAATTTTGTGGATGTGAACTTTAAGGTCGATCCGCGGACGAAGCGCGTGATTATGATGGGTGCCATGGATAATCTGGTGAAGGGCGCGGCAGGACAGGCAGTGCAGAATATGAATTTGATGTTTGGACTGGAGGAGTCCGAGGGCCTGGATCTGGTTCCGATGTTCCCGTAAGGGATGGTGGATTCCCGGCAGACTTTGGCCGCCCCGGCAGCCGACTGCATTGCGTCCCCGGGATTTGCGCGCTGAAACTTTTTTGCAAAAGCGCGCCGGCTTCCCAAGGGCGCACCTCACGTCCGAAACTTGCAGGCATGGTGGTAGGTTTTTGGCTGCTTTGTTGGTTGTGCATGCCTGCTTCGGACAGTCGGACGTTCGGTGCCGGAAGCCTGTGCGTTTTTGCAAAAGTTTCGCTTGCAAATCAAGGGGACGCAATTGCAGTCGGCAGCCGGGGCTGGCAAGCAGTCTGCGCGGTGAGGCCTGGTTGCCTGTGGCAACAGCGGCCCGGTAGTGAGGGCTGAGTTTGTGTGGGGCTGGTAGGTAGGGCTGAGCTTGTGTGGGCTGGTTGGGGTAGGCGACTTCGCCTGCTTCGGAGGTGAGGCCTGGTTGCCTGCGGCAACAGCGGCCCGGTAGTGAGGGCTGAGTTTGTTGAGGCCTGGTTGCCGTAGGCGACTTCGCCTTGTTGGGGTAAAAAGGTCTTGATTTTCCGGGGAGTTGTTTGTAAAATTTAGGGTTAGAGAAATTTAGTGGCTTTGAGGATTTGAGGTGTTTTGGATGGCTGTCGGGCAGGAGTTGGTGGTGCATCCTTTTTCGCCGGTTGTGGACGGGTATTCCAGGGTGTTGATTTTAGGGAGTCTGCCGTCGGTGAAGTCGAGGGAGAATCATTTTTATTATGGGCATCCGCAGAACCGGTTCTGGAAGGTTTTGGCGGGGGTGTGTCAGGCAGAGGTTCCGGTGTCGGTGGAGGAGAAGAAGGCTTTTTTGCTGGCAAACGGGATCGCTGTGTGGGATGTGATCGCTTCCTGTCGGATTGTAGGGTCTTCGGACAGCTCCATCCGGGATGTGGCGGCAAACGATGTGGCGGGGCTTTTGCAGGATTCTGGGATTGAGGCGGTGTTCTGCAACGGCGCAAAGTCATGGGAGTTATATCACCGGTATTGTGAGAAGGCATGTCAGCGGGAAGCGGGGAAGCTTCCTTCCACGTCGCCGGCGAATGCGGCGTGGTCCCTTGAGCGTCTGATAAAAAGCTGGGGCGAGGCGCTTTTGCCTTATGTCAGCTCTGGCAGGAAAGGATAAATAATAATGTTTACAGTGCGCAGCATGCAAATAGAGGATTATGATCAGGTATACGCCCTTTGGATGACGATTCACGGGTTTTCGATCCGGACGATCGACGATTCCAGAGAAGGGGTGGAGCGGTTTTTGAAGCGAAATCCCGGAATCAGCGTAGTCGCTGAGATGGACGGCAGAGTGGTCGGTGCAATTTTGTGCGGGCATGACGGGCGCAGGGGCTGTCTGTATCACGTCTGTGTGCATGAGGACTACCGGATGCACGGAATCGGCAGGGCGATGGTGGTGCACTGTATGAATGCGCTGCAGCAGGAGGGCATCAATAAGGTGTCCCTGATCGCGTTTACGAAAAATGATATCGGCAACGCCTTCTGGAAGCAGATCGGCTGGACGAAGCGCGAAGATTTAAACTATTACGATTTTGTTTTAAACCAGAAAAATATCGAAAATTTCAACGCATGAGCGGCCAAAAGATACTGCTCAACCTGGCATAAGAAGAAAGGCAGGAGAAGATTGAAAAATAAAATTTTTCAATCACGGGATTTGTGTCTGCGCGCACTTGGCACAAACTCGACATGCGCAAAAAGCGTGCGCAGAAATGAGAGGAAAATATGGAGATCATTACAGGCGGCGTAACCGCGGCAAAGGGATTTTTGGCAGCCGGCGTAGAAGCCGGGATCAAGTATCAGAACAGAAAAGATATGGCAATGGTGTATTCCAAAACGCCGTGTCGTGCAGCGGGCGTGTTTACAACGAATGTAGTAAAAGCTGCTCCTGTTTTATGGGATAAGGAAGTCGTGGAGAGCGAGTGGGAAGCACAGGCGATTGTTGTAAACTCCGGCATCGCAAATGCGTGTACCGGAAAGCTCGGCTATGAATACTGCAGGGAGACGGCAGGAGCGGCAGCAGATGCGCTGGAGATTTCCCCTCAGAGCGTCCTGATCTGTTCGACCGGCGTCATCGGTATGCAGCTTCCGATGGAAAAAATGACCGAAGGCGTGCGTATGCTGGCAAAGGCGATCCAGCCCGGCGAAGAGGCAGGAACCGATGCGGCAAAGGCGATTATGACGACGGATACCCGCAACAAGCAGGTCGCAGTAAAGGTGACGATTGGCGGAAAAGAAGTAACCATCGGCGGCATGTGTAAAGGCTCCGGCATGATTCATCCGAATATGTGCACAATGCTCGCATTTGTGACAACGGATGTGAATATCTCCAAAAAACTTCTGCAGGAAGCGCTGAGCGCTGACGTGCAGGATACCTTCAACATGGTTTCCGTAGACGGCGATACCTCGACGAACGATACGCTGCTTGTGCTGGCAAACGGTCAGGCGGGAAACCCTGAAATCACGGAAAAGGGAGCGGACTACGATACGTTTGTGGAAGCGCTTCATTATGTCAATGAGACGCTGGCGAAGAAGATCGCAGGCGACGGCGAGGGCGCAACCGCGCTGTTCGAGGTAAAGGTCATCCACGCGGATAACAAGAAAGATGCAAAGACCCTGGCAAAATCGGTCATCACCTCCAGCCTGACAAAGGCAGCCTTGTTTGGACACGATGCGAACTGGGGACGGATTCTGTGTGCGCTGGGCTATTCCGGGGCAAAATTCGATCCTGAGGCGATAGAACTGTATCTGGAAAGCAGCGCCGGAAAGATCCTGATCTTCAAGGATGGTATGGCAGTAGATTACAGCGAGGAAGAAGCGACCCGGATTCTGTCCTGCTCCGAGGTGACTGCGCTTGTCGATATGAAGATGGGCGAGGCGGAAGCGACAGCCTGGGGCTGCGACTTAACCTACGATTATGTCAAGATTAACGCAGACTACCGCAGCTGACGCGAACCGGCGTTAGAACGATAAAACAGTCTCACAGCGCTACAAAAGGAAACGTGCGCAGAAATGGGAGGAAAAAGTGGAAAAACCGGAAATGGAACAGATCATGAAAAAAGCGGAGGTGCTGATTGAAGCACTCCCCTATATCCAGAAATTCAACCGGAAAATTATTGTGGTAAAATACGGCGGCAGCGCCATGAGCAATGAAGAGCTGCAGAAAAACGTCATCAAGGACGTGACGCTGTTAAAGCTGGTAGGCTTTAAGCCGATCATCGTACACGGCGGCGGCAAGGCCATCAGCAAATGGGTGGCAAAAGCCGGCAAGGAGCCTGTTTTTGTCAACGGATTGCGCGTGACGGATGCTGAGACGATGGAAATCGCGGAAATGGTGCTGGGGCGCGTCAACAAAAATCTGGTTGCCATGGTGCAGGAGCTTGGCGTACCCGCAGCCGGCATCAGCGGCAAGGACGGCGGTCTTCTGCAGGTGGAAAAGAAATATTCTGATGGTAAGGATATCGGCTTTGTCGGCGATGTGACCAAAGTAAATCCTAAGATTTTGTATGATCTGATTGACCGCGATTACCTTCCGATCGTAGCGCCGGTGGGCATGGATGAAAATTGCGAGACCTATAATATCAACGCAGACGATGCAGCGTGCGCGATCGCAAGGGCGGTCGGCGCGGACAAGCTCGTGTTCCTGACGGATGTGGAAGGTCTGTACAAAGACTTTTCGGATAAATCCTCTTTCATCTCCCGCATTACAGCAAGTGACGCGGAAGCGCTTGTCAGCAGCGGCGAGATCGGCGGCGGCATGCTGCCGAAGTTAAACAACTGTACGGCGGCAGTCAAAGGCGGCGTCAACCGGGTACATATCCTGGACGGCAGAATCCCCCACTGTCTGCTTCTGGAAATTTTTACAGATCATGGGATCGGAACGGCGATTGTCGGAGACGATGAGCAGGTTTAAAGCAGTGCAAAGCACCTTCGGTGCAAAGCGCCTGCGGAATGGAGGAAATATGGGCGAATTGATGCAGCAGTATATCGACGAAGCCGAGCAGGATCTTCTGCATACCTATAATCGGTATCAGGTTGTTCTGGATCGCGGCGACGGCGTATCTTTATATGATATAGAAGGAAAACGGTATCTGGATTTTGTGGCTGGTATCGCGGTGTTTGCTCTCGGCTATCATAATGCCGAGTACAATGATGCGCTGAAGGCGCAGATCGACAAGGTCATCCACACCTCGAATTATTATTACAATGTTCCTGCGGTGGAAGCGGCAAGACATCTGAAAAAGGTTTCCCGGATGGACCGCGTGTTCTTCACCAACAGCGGTGCGGAAGCGATTGAGGGTGCGATCAAGGCGGCGCGGAAATATGCTTATTTAAAAGACGGCACAACGGATCATGAGATCATCGCCATGAACCATTCGTTCCACGGTCGGACGATGGGAGCTCTGTCGGTAACCGGCAATCCGCATTATAGAGAGGCGTTTGAGCCCGGAATCGGCAACATCCGGTTTGCAGATCTCAACGATTTTGACAGCGTGCTGGCATGCGTGAATGATAAGACGTGCGCAATTTTGCTGGAAACCGTGCAGGGAGAAGGCGGAATTTATCCGGTACAGGAGGACTTCCTGAAAAAAGTGCGCGCGCTGTGTGATGAAAAGGATATCCTGCTGATTCTGGATGAAATCCAGTGCGGTATGGGACGGACCGGCTATTGGTATGCGTGGCAGAAATACGGCGTAAAGCCGGATATCATGACGACGGCAAAAGCCCTTGGCTGCGGTGTTCCGGTAGGTGCATTTTTAATGACGGAAAAGGTCGGACAGCATTCGCTTACGGCAGGCGACCACGGTACAACCTACGGCGGCAACCCGCTGGCATGTGCAGCTGTGGCAAAGGTGCTGGATCTGTTTGAAGAAAACAACATTCTGGAGCATGTGCGGGAGGTGTCGGCTTATCTGGAAGAAAAGCTGGACGGCCTGGCAGCAAAATATGATTTTATCACGGACAGAAGAGGCATGGGACTGATGCAGGGACTTGTCTTTGAACGTCCGGTTGCGCCGGTGATCAACGCAGCGCTGGAAAACGGTCTGATTCTGATCAACGCGGGAACCAATATTATCCGCTTCGTTCCGCCCCTTGTCATCACCGATGCAGACGTGGATGAAATGATCGAAATTCTGGATTCGTGCCTGAAAACGTTTCAGGAGCAAAACGCGTAACTGCCAGGAAACGGCAGCGCGGCAAAAAAGAAAGAAATGGAGAGGAACATGTCTTTTAACCCAAAACTGATCGGAGCGGTCTGCGGTGTCTGCGCTGCGGGGGCTCTGATTTATGCGGGCGCCTCTGCCCTGGATAAGGCAGGCGTTTCTACGGACGGTATTTTGTCGTCCAAACCGACGCTGACGGTATGGTATACCGAGGAAAAACTGGAGGATTATCTTTCCGCGATGGCGCTTGAATATCAGGATGCGACCGGCGTGCGTGTTGTCCCGGTTCTGAAAAGCGGTCTGGAATATCTCGAGGCAGTAAACGACGCTTCCATCGCAGAGGAATCGATGCCGGATGTTTACCTGATCAGCAATGACGGACTGGAAAAAGCGTACCTTGCCGGGTTGGCGGTAAATGTGAAGGATCAGAATGCTGTCCTGAATACCGAAAATTTCCCGCAGACTGCACTGGACGCCGTGACCTATCAGGGACATGCGGTTGCTTATCCGCTGTATTTTGAAACCAGCGCGCTTGTATACAACCAGACGTATCTGGAGCAGGCGGCGGCAGAACTGGAAACGGACGAGGCGTCCCTGATTCCGAAAACGATTGATGATATCCGGAATTTTGCGGATGCGTACAACGCGCCGGAAACGGTAGAATCGGTTTTTCGATGGGATGTATCTGATTTTTTCTATAATTATTTCTTTGCAGGAAATTATATCACCGTCGGCGGAAGCTGCGGGGATGATTCGTCCCAGATCAACATCTATAATCAGGATGCGGTTTACGGGCTTGCGGCGTATCAGAAGCTGAGCCAGTTTTTCTCGATCGATGCGGCGACTTCGAGCTACGATCAGGTTGTGCAGGATTTTCTGGATGGAAAGCTGGTTTATACGATCGCGACCACCGATATTCTGGATCGGGTTGCGCAGGCGAAGGCGGACGGAAGCTTTGCATGGGAATACGGCGCAGCGTCCCTGCCGGATATCAGTGAAACAGTTTGCTCCCGCGGTATTTCCGTGACCGGAAGCGTCGTTGTAAACGGCTACGGCAAGCATCAGAACGAGGCGGACAATTTTGCGGCATGGCTTTGTACGGACAGCGCGGATAAGTTGTTTGATCGCAGTACCCTTGTGCCTGCCAAAAAGAGCGCAGCGCAGCAGACAGAGGAGATGGCAGCGTTCTGGCAGGAATACAGCCAGACGGTTCCGATGCCGAAGCTGATGGCGACTGCGAATTTCTGGGTACAGATGGAGATTGCGGAGACGAAAATCTGGGAGGGAGAAAACGTTTCGGACGTTTTAAAAGACCTTTCGGAAAAAATCATGACACAGGTAACCGGCACGCAGTACGTCGAAGAAGAATATATCGAAGTGCCTACGGAGACGGAAATTGATTACGCCGAGGGCGAAGAAGAATAAGAACGGGTATAAAAATCCAACCATAACGCATACTGTATTTCATACCGGACGCTGTCAGGGCGGTCGGAAGAAGGAGGCTTGCAGGATGGTTGGATTTTTGATTGCAGTTTTATCCGGGGTTCTGATGAGCGTGCAGGGCGTTTTCAATACACAGGTCACGAAAGCGTCGAGCATCTGGTCAGCGAATGTGTTTGTGCAGGCGACGGCGCTGCTGTCGTGTCTGGCGGTGTGGCTTGCAGCGGACCGGTCGAATCTGTTTGCCGTGTTTCGGAGCGAGCCGAAGTATCTGCTGCTTGGCGGCGTACTCGGCGCCGGGATTACCTGGACAGTGATTAAGGCGATGGCGATGCTTGGACCTGCAAGGGCGGTTCTGTTTATCGTGGTGGCGCAGATCGCGGCGGCGTACCTCGTGGAGCTGTTTGGGCTGTTCGGTGTTGAAAAAGCAGCGTGGGAGTGGAGAAAGGCGATCGGACTTGCTGTAGCGGCTGTCGGAATTGCCGTTTTTCAGTGGAAATAGCGCCCGGAATATGCTATCCTACCAGTAGTGAGAGGTCTGCAGAAGGAGCTGGATTTTGGTATCTGCAGCCGTGAAATACAAGAGAGGATGTGTATTTGATTGTCTTATCAGACGTTATTTTTACAGCAGTCTTATCGGGACTGTACGAAACAGTATGAGGAAATTCTGCATAACCCGAACCTGCCGTTGTGGGATTATGTGGTGCTGACGGCTTCGAACGAGGCCCAGGCCCAGGCATATCGCGCGCAGATTTCCTACCGCTTAAAGCATCAGATGCTTCCGGAAAAGACGCACTATGCGGTGCTGCCCGATCCGGACGGCAAGCGCGTCGGAAGCGGCGGCGCGACTTTAAATGTGCTGCGGTATATCCGGGAGCATGCGGCGGGTAAGCAGAATCCGGCTGCTGTGCCGCATGGCGCAGTGGAGGGTGACGGCGCAGCAGAGGGTGACGGCGCAGTGAAGAGCAGGCAGTTAGAGTCTGCGCAGCCCGGCGAGGCAGCTTGCCATGCCTTTGACGGCAAGCGCATTCTGGTCATCCATTCCGGCGGGGACAGTAAGCGCGTGCCCCAGTATTCCGCCTGCGGCAAGCTCTTTTCCCCTGTGCCGCGGATTCTTCCAAACGGCCGCAGATCGACGCTGTTCGACGAATTTATGATCGCCATGTGCGGCGTTGCGGCGCGGATGAACGCCGGAATGCTAGTCTGCTCCGGGGATGTGCTGCTGCTGTTTAACCCGCTGCAGATCGATTTTTACGGAAAAGGCGCTGCAGCGCTGTCGATCAAGGAGCCTGCAGAAATCGGCAAAAACCACGGCGTGTACAGACGGGACAAGGAAGGAAATGTCGGCGGATTTTTACATAAAAAGACCGTAGAGCAGCTGCACGAAATGGGTGCGGTGGACGAGCACGGGCATGTGGATATCGACACCGGCGCGGTTATGATGAGCGTAGATCTGCTCAATTCCCTTTACAGCCTGATCGACACAGAGGAAAAGTTTGCCGCCTGTGTCAACGAACAGGCGCGGCTTTCGTTTTATGCGGACTTTCTGTATCCACTGGCGTCAGATTCCACCCTGGAGCAGTATTATCAAGAGACGCCCGAGGGCGAGTTTACACCGGAACTGAGAGCCTGTCGGGAAAAAATCTGGGCGGCGCTGCATCCTTATCAGATGAAGCTGATCCGGATGTCGCCGGCGGCATTTATCCATTTTGGGACGACCCGGGAGCTGCTGCACCTGATGACGGATGGGATGGAGCAATTTACGCATCTGGGCTGGCAGGCGCGGATCAACACCAACAGTCAGGAAAAAAGTTATGGGGCCGGCAACAGCTATATCAGTCTGCGTGCAGACGTCGGCGCAGGAAGCTATATCGAGGACAGCTATTTGCATCACGGTACGGTTGTGGGAGAGCGCTGCGTGATCTCCGGCGTGACACTGGACGGACAGAGCGTTCCGGCGGACACGGTACTGCATGGGCTAAAGCTGCAGGACGGCAGGTTCGTTGTCCGGATGTACGGTGTTTGCGACAATCCGAAGGAAGCGGCTTTATTTGGGAAAAAGATCGACGAACCGTTGTGGACAGCGGCAGTTTATCCGATCCGAAATACGATTCAGGAAGCAGTATCTGCGACACTGCGTGCATATGAAGATGGTTTTCCGACACTGGAAGACGGGATTTCTTTAAAGGACAGCTTCAACCAGGCGGATGTGACGGCGATTCTGCCCTGGCAGGATAAGCTGGAGGATAAGGTAAAAATCGAATCGCTGTTGGAGGCCATCGACAAAAAGGATAACCTCCATGAGGCGGTGAAGGTGTTCAACGGGGAGATCAATGCGCGCGTAATCCGGCAGCTTTGCGGTCTGGCGGAAAAGCTGGATGAACAGGAGCTGTTCGAATTTTCCCGGAAAATCCGGATTTATTATGCGCTGTCCTGTCTGACGAATCAGGATAAGTATCTTGACCTGTGCCTGGATACGATCCGCAACGCGATTCTTGCCGGGGCGGTGGCAGGGCTTTCCTACGATCCGACGGCAAAAATGGGGCAGGAGGAAGTGATTGTACGACTGCCCGTGCGCGTCAACTGGGGCGGCGGCTGGAGCGATACGCCTCCATACTGCATGGAGCATGGCGGAACGGTGCTGAATGCGGCGGTGAAGCTGGACGGACAGAATCCTGTCGAGGCAGTTGTGAAAAAGATTCCGGGCAATCAGATCGTGCTGGCCAGCGCGGACAGCGGTGCAGAGCAGGCGTTTTCTGAAATCAGTCAGCTGCAGGATTCCAGCAATCCTTACGATCCCTTTGCCCTGCACAAGGCGGCACTGATCGCCTGCGGCATCATTCCGTACCGGGAGCAGATTTCTGTCGAAGAGGTGACAAAAAATCTCGGCAGCGGGCTCTATTTGTCCACCCAGGTGATTCATATCCCGAGAGGCAGCGGCCTTGGTACGTCCTCGATTCTTGCGGGGGCATGCGTTAAGGCGATTTACCGGATGCTCGGAAAGGAGCTGTCCCAGGAGGAGTTGTATAACCGGGTCCTGTGCATGGAGCAGATTATGTCTACGGGCGGCGGCTGGCAAGATCAGGTGGGCGGACTTGCGCCCGGAATCAAAATGGTGACCAGCGATGCAGCGATTGTACAGGAAATTTGCTGCAGTCCCTGCAGCATCAGCACAGAGACACTGCAGGAGTTAAACGAGCGGTTCTGCCTGATTTATTCCGGACAGCGCCGGCTTGCAAGAAACCTGCTGCGGGATATTGTAAGCCGCTATGTGAGCGGCAACCCGGATACGGTGGAGGTGCTTTATGAAATCCAGCGGATAGCGGTTTTGATGCGCTTTGAGCTGGAAAAGGGAAATGTGGACGGCTTTGCACAGCTCCTGAACCAGCACTGGGAGCTTTCCAGGCGGCTGGATGGCGGCTGTACCAATACCTGTATTGATATGATCTTTAGCTCCGTGGAGGATCTGATCGACGGAAAGATGATCTGCGGAGCAGGCGGCGGAGGCTTTTTACAGGTGATCCTGAAAAAAGGCGTGACCGTGGAACAGGTGCAGAAGCGCCTGAGAGAGGTATTCCAGGACAGCGGCGTGGAGGTATGGCGCTGCAGCCTGGTGGGATGACAGCGCGCGCCGCTGCAGAATAAAGTTAAGGGGATATTCGATATGTTGAAGGGAATTTCACCACTGATTTCACCGGAGCTGTTAAAAGTCCTGGATGAAATGGGACACGGAGACGAGATCGTGCTGGCGGATGCGAACTTTCCGTCTGGCAGCATCGGACAACGGGTGATCCGGGCGGATGGAATCGGCACGGCAGAGCTTTTGGCGGCGATTTTGCCGTTGTTTCCGCTGGATCAGTATGATCCCGATCATTTCGTTCTGATGGAGGTTGTGCCGGGAGATACGGTTGTGCCGGTGATCTGGGAGGGGTATAAGGCTGTCCTGAACTATTATGAGCCGGGCACAGAGGTGCATAAGATCGAGCGGTTTGCCTATTACGAGCGCGCCAAAAAGGCGTACTGCGTGGTGGCGACCGGGGAAAAAGCCCAGTATGCCAACATCATTTTGAAAAAGGGTGTTGTGAAGTAGGGCTGGAAAAAGATTGGCGGGACAGCAGAAGCTCCCTCACTGCGGTATATTTTTTCTCCGGGATCGGGATGATCCGCCCGTCGGTCATCTGTACCTGAAAGCGGCTGATTTTCTGGACGAAGGAGGGATTGATGAGGTAGCTTTCGTGGCAGCGGATAAAGAACGCACCGTAGCGTTCCGCGAGGGCGGAGAGGCGTTCGACGGATTCATAGATCTGGTCGGTGGTATGGAGGATCGTATGGCGTCCGTGGGTTTCCGCATACAGGATGGAGCTCCAGTTCAAATAGATCAGCGTCTTTTGTGTGCCGCGGAAGCGGAGCCTGTCAGAGCGGGTTTCTCCGGCAAGAACCAGTTCATGGCTAATTAGTTGGAACAAAAAACGAAAGGAAAAGCACAATCCAGACGGTATCAGCGGCAGTCTACAAGAATAAATTGT
>ERZ1026856.151-NODE-151-length-48940-cov-21.815526_pt1 | contig 48940 bp, 50 predicted proteins | sample MGYA00380158_ERZ1026856 | MGnify/ENA primary metagenome ERZ1026856 (study PRJEB33269, sample SAMEA4719794) | human gut metagenome | biome: human-associated habitat; feature: organic feature; material: feces | place: Cameroon | collected 2013-10 ... | reverse complement strand
ATATTACAATTGACAAAATAGTAATAACTATTGTTAATAATATTATTATAAACTTATTCTTTTTTACCTTTTTTATTTCTTTTGCAGAATAATCAAGTGTATCAATTAAAGTTTCCTCACTTTTTGAATCGATTTCTTCTTTAGTAAATCTCTCACCATTTAATATTTCCGTAACCGAGACTTCTAAAATGTGACTTAATGGTTTTAACAATGACAAATCCATTAAGCCCAATCCTCTTTCCCACTTGCTTACAGCATTTTTGGTTATCCCTAATTTTTCTGCTAACTGTTCTTGAGTTAATTTTTTTTGCTTTCTTAATTTAGCAATAAATTTTCCTATTTTTTCTTGATTCATTTTATCACCATCCAAGAACAATATATCAATTTTTTATCTAATATTAAACATACTATTAGTTCACTTTCAAATTACTATTTGTCTTTCAGTTCCTATTATATCATTTTATTTACTTAAAATATTAAAATGTTGGTTAATTTTACTAAAACCATGTTATACTAATTTTAGTTAGTAGTTATTACTACCTATAAATTGTTGCTTTTAATGGTTGTTTTACCAGAACCATAAGGGCTCCATTTGAAATCAACTTACGATCTTATTTGTTCGTAAGTTTTTATTTTATATAAATGATATCAAAAAAAGAGGAGAAAATTATCAAAATAATTTAATCCTCTTTTTATATTCTTTTGAATATAGAAACAAAATTTATGTCTATTAAGTACTAAAAATCTGATTCACCTGTTTTTGTTTCAAACATCACTTTTTTCTATTTACTATTAAGATACTTTGCACCTGTTTTTAAGTATTTTCATTTGAGATATTGCTATTTTATTTTTCCTAATCTTTCAATGATTTAACTATTAAGTAGCAATATATTGGCGCAAATAAAGTCACAACAGCAAGCAATATTTTAAAGTAAATTATATTGCTTGTAAAAGACACAATTAACATTAATACATATCCAATTACTCTTCCAATTCCAATGCCAATAGAAGTATAGCCAATGTATTCTTCTCTATATTTATCTATTTTACATTCCTTTACTAAATCACCTTTTCTTGTATTATATACAACATCAAAAATACAAAAAGTAACCATATAACAAAAGTTGTAAATTACTAAGCTAGTTTTACTAATATTTATTAGTAAACCGATAACACCTATTACCACAACAACAGAACACAATGACAAAATAATCTTTGCATTATTTTTATTATAAAATTTATCATATAACATCAAAGACAACATAGAAAAAGCCGAAAAAATAGTAGTTAAAATTCCTAAATTCAAAGATGTTTTAAATGTCATAATAGTTATAATTACTATTAATGTACTAATTGAACTTTCTACAATACCGTAAGAGATAGCAGACAAATTATATTTTTGTATCTTTTTTAGCTTATTACGTTTAATATATTCCATAAATTCCTTAAAATTATATTGTCTTTTTTCTTTTTTTATATTTGTCTTAATAAATAATGTTATTAATATCTGAATAACAGATAATGCAAAAACATATACAGCTATTTTGGTAAACGAGTAAAATTCAATTGAGGTACCTAAAATAATAGGAGATATTACATTTACAATCTTACATAATATTTTTTTTATGGACATATATTTTTTTCTATTATCATTATTTGTAACATCTATGTATATTAACTCATGAGCACACCAATATAGCATTTCTGAAAAAGCATATATTATTGCAATTAAAATATAATTAGTTGCAATTTTTTCAGATAGTAAAACAATAAAAAGTATAAATAATGCTCTTGCAACAATTCCAAATGACATTATTTGTTTACTTTTATCTGGTGCTCTTTTTATTATTTTTCCCATTACTATATTACCTAAACTAGTTAAGGAATATATTAAAATATAATATATTGAAATAGTAGTTATGTTTTTATTTGTTACTTTCAAAAAGTAAGCAACTAAAAACGTCTCTACAAATACTCCTGTTAATGAATATATTAAATCACTTGCAATTAAAAATTTTGCACTTTTACCAATTTTGTTATTCATTTTGTACTCCTTAAAAATAATTTTTTATTATTCATTTTATAACTTCTATGATTTTATCTATGTTAAAAAGACCACTTCTAGTTGAATAATATCCCTTACTTAAACACATAAAATCCAAATATAAATCCGCATAAAGCCCCAATTAAATGTCCTGTATGCGATATGTTATCCTTTTTAAATATTCCTGAAATAATTTCGTTTATAACGTAGAAAATACATATTAAAATTAGTGTTATTGGTACTTTTCCCGTTGTTATATTAACGAATGAAGAAAGAACTATAAGCATAAATACAATACCACTTGCACCAAGAATTTTTTTGTTTGTAAAAATCATGTTAATTATTCCTGTTATAATAGCAGTTACTAAAATCATAATGGTTAAATTCTTACTACCATACTTTTCTTCTATCATAGGACCAATTAGAAGAATATATAAAAAATTATTCATAAAATGGTTCCAATCAGCATGGCCAAATATATGAGTTACTAGCCTTACGTAAGTAAGCGGTTTTAGTAAACTACTTCTGTAAGATGAAAATAAAACATTATTGCTCTTACCCTTGGTTATATAATTTAGTATAAGCGCTATTAAAGATATAAAGAAAAAGGTTAATATAACAACCGAGTTATAACCTAAATGATTAATAAGTTCCATAATTATCATCCTCTTTTTAATTATATCATACCAAATTATTTATAACAAAAAAATTATGGCTTATAAATACCATAATTTCTCCCCGTTTTTTCTTACCTCTTTAATGATACCGCCACCTAAGCATATATCACCATCATAAAATACGCATGCTTGGCCTGGTGTTACCGACTTAACACCTTGTGGATACTTAACTAATATTTCATCATCATTTAACCACTCTAGACTAACTTCAACATCTTTTTGTCTATATCTAAACTTTGCTGTACATTTTTCTTTCTTTTTTTCATAAGTCCAGTTTATTTGGTCTACAACGCAAGATGTTGTAATTAAATATTCATCATTACCTGATTCTATGTACAAAATATTTTTATTTAAATCTTTACCAACTACAAACATCCTGTTTTTTGTTCCACCAATATCAAGGCCTCTTCTTTGACCTATTGTATAATGCATAAGTCCTATATGATTTCCTACTTTTTTACCAGTTTTTATATCAACTATATCCCCAGGCTGATTTGGTAAGTAATTCTTTAAGAAGTTAGAAAAGTTTCTTTCTCCAATAAAACATATTCCAGTTGAATCTTTTTTCTTAGCTGTTACCAAGTCATATTCTTCTGCTATTTTTCTAACGTCAGGCTTTATCATATCTCCTATCGGAAATAAGACGTTTTTAAGTTGCTCTTTAGATACTTGTGATAAAAAGTATGATTGGTCTTTATTGTCATCTTTAGCGCGCATTAATTGCCCATCTTTTACTCTGCAGTAGTGTCCTGTTGCAATATAGTCTGCTCCTAGTTTTTCTGCTTCTTTAGCAAACTGATCAAACTTAATATACTTATTGCACATAATATCTGGATTAGGCGTTCTTCCCTTTTTTAATTCATCTAAAAAGTAAGTAAATACATAATCCCAATACTCTTTTATAAAGTCTTTACGATAAAGTGGTATTCCAAGTTTGTCACATACTTTTTTAGCATCGTTATAATCAACTTCCTGAGGACATATTCCCTCATCAGTTGTTGGTGCACCTTCTACTTCACCATCTGCAAAAGAATCCCAGTTGCGCATAAAAAGTCCAATTACTTCGTAACCCTGTTTTTGAAGCATGATTGCAGCGACTGATGAATCGACACCGCCACTCATTCCTATTACTACCTTTTTCTTCATAAATACCACTTCCTCTTTTTCTTATCTTATATTATAGCATAATTATATAAAATATAAAAAGCAAGATTATTAATCATAATCTTACTTTAATATAATACCTTTTATATCGCTATCTAGTTGATTAATGAAATTAGATGCGTTTTTATCTGATCCAACTTCACCATAATGAACAGGGACCGCATACTTAGGCTTTATCTCATTTACTAATTTAGATGCTTCACTATCAGACATTGTATAAGTACCACCTACTGGAACAAATATAACATCACATTTTACCTTTTTAAGTTCATCTGTTACGTCACTATCACCTACCGTAAAATATGAAGTTCCATCAATTATAACGTTATATCCAACCCAGTTATATGATTTTTTATGATAAGACTTACTTATGTTGTATGAAGGAATTGCATCAAATGTTAAGTCTCCTATTTCGTGTGTTTCATTAGGATATGTAACAAGTATGTTACTATCACTTACGCCAAGTGCCTTAATATCACTTTCAATATCACTTGTCACAACAAACTTAGTATTATCATTCATAACCTTCTTTATATCTTCTTTAGAAAAATGATCATAATGCGAATGTGTTATGAATATATAGTTTGCATCATTTTTAGAATCCGTAATTTTATACGGATCAAAATAAATGACTTCATCATTTTTTTCTATTCTTATAGAAGATTGATAATTAAGTGTTACTCCGTCCATCATTTCATCATCCTTTTTATCTTGTTTTTCTTCCACTTTTTTTGTTCTATTTACACTTGTTGTTTTTGTATCATTATTTTCTTCTATATCTTTATCTATAATAACTTCATAAAAGCCTGCTACCAAAGCTGCTATCAAAAATATTATTACAGCAACTATAATAGATGTTTTCTTTTCCATTATTCTTTTCCCTTCTCAGTCTTATATCTTTTCCTACATGTTTCAATTAATTCTAAAGCATCTTCTTTATTGTGATATTTTCCTACCTTTACTTCTATCTTTTGAAGAGTTTTATAATTTTCAAAAAAGTTTTTTATCTCATCTAATATAAATGGAGATAAGTCTTCTAATCTGTTAATTTCGTTATACCTTGGGTCAACATCAACAACTGATATTAACTTATAATCCTCAAATCCATTATCAATAGCTTCTAAATATCCAATTACTCTTGCAGGAACTACGCAGCCTGGATATGTTGGTTCTGTTCCAATTACTAATATATCAAGTGGATCTCCATCAAGTGCCAATGTATCCTCTAAAAATCCATATTCTGCGGGATAGCCCATTGCTGAATATAAAACTCTATCTAATTTTATTTTTTTAGTATCGTGGTCTACTTCATACTTATTACGAGACCTAAAAGGTATTTCTATTATTGCTTCTACTACGTCTTTTTTCATTAATATTTCCTCCTGTTAATAAAATAATTATATCACGAATAGAAAAAGATTAGAAGTTTTAATTTTTCTAATCTAAATTATCATAGCCAGAGCAAGAAATATTATTATCACAATTACAATACTTATAACCTTCACAATTTTCTTTTTTTTCTTTTTCGAGCAGCTTATTTTTTACATCATTACTTATCCTTATTGTTATGTCAACATCATTTAGTGAATCATAATTATAAATTTTTCTTTCCCTTAGGCCATCTATAACTAAATTATATATGTTTTTAACTTTAAAATCATCATTTTTTCTTTTTTCTGTTACATTTAAATTATCATCTGACTTAAAGTTATAATCATAATATGAAACCTTAGCTTCGATTTTATCTTTCAAAGTATCATCTATCTCATAACTACAACTAGTATGATACAAATTATCGCAAGTTAATAATGTATTATCAGAGTATACTTCTTCTTTTTGTTTTTCCACTAGCTTAATACTATTTGGTAATCCATCTACAAAAGTGGTATTAACAGCTTCATTAAATGAAAGTGCTACCGATAAGATAAATAGAATTACTGATGATATTATAGTTATTAATAATGCTTTCATATTTAATTTTTTATCAAATATAAATCTAAATGATAAGTCAAGAAATAAATAATTAAGAACAAGATATGTTACTAAACAAAGAAACATTCCAATATATGGCACTTTTTGAATTAACAAGATAAACCCTATCACAAGTAAAGCTAAAGCAGTTAAAAAACTAAATACTGCAGGAATAACAACAAATATTAAACTTACCTTAAGTACCATTATTAATATTTTTGTAAACGAAACTCCATTTGCATTTTTATTTTCACTTACTTTTCTCTTAGAACTTTTTTTATCTTCTTTTTTTAACTCATTTTGAGAGTTTATACATTCACCTTCCATATATCTTTTCTTAATAAAATTAAAGATTCCAACTAAAGATAAAATTAGGTATATTATCTCAATCATATATTTCCATACTATTTTAAAAACATCTCCAAAAGGTGCTATAAGTTTTCCAAATAACATATCACCTGCTTTTTCAATTATCATTACTGGAAACCTTAAGATTGCGATAAAAAATAGCAAAAAAATAAATTCAAACATAAATTTTATTATGTCCTTACTAGAACGTTTTGATAAGTTTTTTACAAAATTCTTAACAAATGAAACCACACCGTCCAAAAAATCCGCAATAACATTTTTTTCTTTTATCTCATTTTCATAATCACCATTTATTTTATAAGCAGATAAAATTTCTTTTATTAAGCAATCAAAATCTCCAAAATCATCTATTGCTTCTTTTTCGGTTTTTCCAGAAGATACTTTTTCATTTATATATCCCTCATATTCTTCTACGATGTCTTCTATTTCATCTTTATTTAGCACTCTAAGACGTTTCTTAAGTTCATTCAAAAATGTTTGCTTATCCATTATTTTTCTCTCTCCTTTACAAAATCACTTACATTTTTACTAAATTTATTCCATTCTAGAAGAAGCGCGTCCTTTCTTTCCTTTCCTAGTACGGTTAAATGATAATATTTTCTTGGAGGCCCTTCCTTAGATTCCTTTAAGTAAGTTTCAAAATAATTCTCATTCGTTAATCTTTTTAAAATTGGATATATGGTTCCTTCATTGACATCTACTATTTTTGATACTTCCTCTACCATCTCATAACCATATTTGTCTTTATTTTCAACAATCAGCAAAACTAAAAGTTCGAGTACACCCTTTTTAAATTGAGTATTAATAATGATCACCTCACAATTACATAATAACACCTAGTACTGTGCATTGTCAAGTACCATTTTTTAAAAAACAAATTTAATAAATTTTGTTTTTTAAACATCAACATCATTTTTTAAGGTAAATCAGTTTTAGTATTTTATCATATAAAATTCTTTTTTCTTCTTCATTATTATCAGCATCAACAAATACTTCACATGCTGCTGAACTCATATTTCCTCCACCATTACCATTACCTAATTCATGCATTAAATATGCTATATCAACATTACCTCTATTACTTCTAGCACTCACATAATATGATCCCTTTTCATTTTTACCACACACAATTGATGCCTCACAAACATATTTAAGTAAATCATCAGCTAACCTTGCAACATCAACTTTTGTATATGTTTCATCATTACCGATTGAAATACCATATCTTAAAGTTTTCCATATAGTCTTACTTTTTAATCTATTTAGTTTCATATCTTCTTCCCATTCATGAGAAAAATATGATTCAACCTCATTTTCTTCTTCTTCAGATAATTTTTCAGATAGTTCATGCATACATTCATAAGTACTTGGAAATAAATTTTTATTTTTCTTATCAGTGTCTAAATATATTCCAACTAATAAAAATTTATAATAATCACTAACACTTGGAGTAACATGATATTTTTTTAATAACCAGTATAATAATTCACTACAACTTGAGGAATCTTCCGTAATTAATTTTATCTTACTATTAATTGTATCTTCATCAGGTTTATGATGATCAATTATTACAACGTTTTTAAAATCTTTATAATTATTCTTAAATGGAGTTCTAAAAGTTTTATTAACATCAACTACAATTAAAAGAGAGTTTTCAAGTTTGTTATTATTATAGTCATCCATATTAATAAGAACAAATTTGTCCTTTATTTTATCAAACATATCATGTTCTCTTTGCTTTAAATTTTTATAATCTTCTTCATCAATTACTAAATAAGGTGATTTTTTTAACTTCTTACATATTAATCCCATTGCTCCCATTGACGCTATCGCATCAAAGTCAGGATCTTTATGTGATGTTATATAAACTGCATTACATTCTTCTATAGCATCAGTTAATTGAGTCTTAAAATCATTTATCTTATTATTTAGAATCTTACTTTGATTTTTGTTGTCTTTCATACTATGAAATTCATCTCCTGTAACATAGTATGATAATTGTTTTTAAAAAATTTGTCAATATTAATCAATTAATGATAGTGACACTTTTTCTTTATCTTTATCAATCGATATTACGTAACAATCTACTATGTCGCCTACGCTTAACACATCAGATGGATGTTTAATGTAATCTTTAGAAATTTTAGAGATGTGAACTAGGCCATCATTATGAAGTCCAATATCAACAAACGCCCCAAAATCAACAACGTTTCTTACGGTTCCTTGAAGTTTCATACCTATGCTTAAATCTTCAATTGATAAAACATCACTCTTTAAAATAGGCTGCGCATAATCATCCCTTGGATCCCTGTTTGGCCTTTGAAGACTTGATATAACATCACTTAAAGTATATACATCAGTTCCTAGCATACTAGCATACTTTTCTATATCTAATGAAGAAAGTTTATCTGATAAATTTCTTGTTCCAACGTCTTTTACATCAAAGCCTAAACTTTTTAACAATGAAAGTGTAATATCATAGCTTTCTGGGTGAATGCTTGTTGCATCAAGTATGTTTTCTCCTTCAGGTATTCTTAAAAAACCAATTGCTTGTTCATATACTTTGTCACTTAAAAGTTTCTTTTTCTTAATTTCTTCCCTAGATGAAATCTTTCCGTTTGACTTTCTGTACGAAAGTATTTTATCAATGTTATTTTTCTTAATCCCAGATACATATTTCAATAAAGATGGTGATGCAGTATTAATGTTTACACCCACACTATTAACTGCCTTTGATACAACAAAGTCTAAACTTTCAGATAGCTTTTTACCTGCCACATCGTGCTGATATAACCCAACTCCAATACCTTCTGGAGGTACTTTAACAAGCTCTGATAAAGGGTCTTGAAGACGTCTACCAATTGATACGGCACTTCTTTTTTCAACCGCTAAGAAAGGAAACTCTTCTATCGCAATAGGAGATGCACTATAAATCGATGCACCTGCTTCTGATACGATTACGTACTTACAAGGAACGTTGTATTCTCTAATTAAGTCAGCGCAGAATTTCTCGGATTCTCGTGATGCCGTTCCGTTTCCAATTGCTATTACATCAACATTGTATTTTTTAATTAATGACAAAATCTCAAGCTTACATTTTTTAATGTTTTCTTCACTAATGTTTTTTAAGAAAGGCTTTATTACGCAAGAGTCTAAATAATCGCCTGTTTTTGAGATAACTGCAATTTTGCAGCCGTTAACAAATCCTGGGTCAAAAGCAAGAACTACCCTTTCCTTCATCGGAGGAGTAAGTAATAATGCTTCTAGATTCTTTCCGAAGTTATCAATTGCAGCATCCGTTCCCTTTTCAGTTAAATCACTTCTAATTTCTCTTTGGACGGATGGAAAAATAAGCCTTTTATAACTATCTTCTATCGCCTCTTTTATATATGAGGCGCAAAAACTCTTTTCATTTTTTATATTCTTCTTTTCTAAATATTCTATTATCTTTTCTTCATTTACATCTATTTTAACAGTTATTACGTTTTCTTTTTCAGCTCTATTAATAGCAAGTATTCTGTGTGGTTTTATTTTGCTTACGGCTTCACTATAGTCATAATACATCTCGTATGTTTTGTTTTCATCTTTAGCATTTTTCTTAATCTTTGTAACTAATGTACCATATTTGTACATGTTTGATCTTATGTATTTTCTGTAACTTGCATTGTCACTTATCCATTCTGCTATTATGTATTTAGCACCTTCTAATGCTCTTGTTTCATCTTTTACGTTTTCATTAATAAATTTTTCGGACAATTTTTTAATGTCGCCATTTAAAGGACAAGACATAATCATTTTAGCTAGTGGTTCAAGTCCGTTTTTAATTGCCTCTGTTGCTTTGGTTTTCTTCTTTTCTTTGTACGGTCTATAAAGGTCTTCTACTTCAACTAATTTTGTAGCATTTGTTATTTGTGCTTTTAATTCGTCAGTTAAGAGTCCTTTTTCATCAATTAGTCTTATTACATCTTCTTTTCTTTTAAGTAAGTTTACTTGATACTCGTAAGCATCACCTATTACTTTAATTTGTTCTTCTGTAAGACCACCTGTTTTTTCTTTTCTATATCTTGCGATAAAAGGAATAGTATTTCCCTCTTCGAGCATTTTAAGTGTAGAATTTATCTGATTTTCACTAACATTTAATTTTTTACTTATGTTTTTAATAATAGCACTATTCATAATACACCTCCATTATCAAGCTTTATTATTATAACATTTATATTTTAAAAAGAAAATAGAGTGAAAGAAATCACTCTACTTATTATTAATATAATCCCCATTTTGCAAATTCTTCAAATCCACCTATTTGTTTAATATATTCTTTAGCCTCTTTAACTATTTCTTCATAAGGTATACCATCTACCATTTCATCTCCTATAGCACAGCTTATACTAACTACTTTATTTAACTTTTGGGCTTTTTTAAATGCGTAGATATTTATAGAAACATCAGCTTTGGATAAATCTTTACCATGAAGACCTCCTCCTGTTATACTATCTGCCATATCAGATCCAAGCTTTCTATTTACAGCACCAACATCAACGTTTATTCCACCACTCCAATAGCCAAGTGGATTAATAATAGCACCAGGATACATTTTTTTCAAATCGGAAGTTTTGGCATTACTTTGGCATATGATCAATTTATCTTTATCTAATATATATTTTCCATCATAAGGGTATTTTTTAAATATATTTCTTGCAATTTTTGATAATTTCTTTTGCTCATGTGTTAATGGAACTCCTTTAAAAATTCCGTTGTCACCACATCTTATTTTTCCTTCTTGATTGTTTTTTAGATGAATATCTTGTTTTACTAATTTTAAATTCAAGTTAACACTAAGTCCTGTTATTCTTTTTATAATATCACTTATTTCATCATATGAAAATTTTTCTGATGTTTCTAATATTACACTGCAAGTATTATGACCAATAAGTACTTCTGCTGCAATCCTACAATTATCATTTTTTTTGTATGCTAAATCAACAATGGCACCTGCAATTCTGTCAGCAATTTTGTCTGGATGACAAGGGTTTACTTTTTCTATCATTTTTGTTTCTCCTCCTTTTTATCTTATAAAAAAACATCCAAGATAACTTTATCTTGAATGCTTTTAAAGTTATCTTATCGTTCTAGCTTTACCACCTAATTTAATAGGTTGGTGTGAAATCATAGGGCTAGTCCCTCAATCACTCTTTATAAGATTTAATTATATTATAATACAAATTTTATTAAAAATAAACATTATTATATTTTTTTTCTCTTTAAAAATATTTTTACTACATAAAATAAGAAAATAGCCATTATAATTATGTATATCCAAATTAATACAGTGTTAAAAATCCCAGTTACATAGTGGTTTATAACAGATGGGATTGAAGCTGGAATGTATGTGTTTATAAATGTCCTTATCTCTTTTATTGGAATAAATCCATTTATTAAATTTAGAATTCTAAATAGAATATCTATCATTCCAAATCCAAACATATAAGTTTGAAATCTCTTTGAGTATATTATCACAAACACTAATAAAACAATTAGCACAACTAAATCTATATAAGCCATAATTTTCTCCTTTACTTTATATAAAAATGATAACATATTTTTAAAAAAGTTACAATTTATTTTTTCAGTTGGAGAGCAACATGAAATCTTTAATTTTAAAAAAGATGCAATAGTGGGTCTAGGATACACAAATAAAAAAAACAAACCTCAAGCGAAGTTTGCTTATCTTCTAAATGGTGGACTGTTAGGGATTCGAACCCTAGACCCACTGATTAAGAGTCAGTTGCTCTACCAACTGAGCTAACAGTCCATTTAAAAGTTACAAAAATATTATAACATATATTTTTCATTTTGAAAATGTTTTTTATAAATTACTTTTGTTTGTAACCAATTTTGACTAAACAAAAATATGGTGGACGCTATAGGACTCGAACCTATGACCCCTTGCTTGTAAGGCAAGTGCTCTAACCAACTGAGCTAAGCATCCAAATGCAATACTATTTTACTACAAATACGTTTAAATTTCAATAACTTTTTTATCAAGTTGATTCATTCTTTTTGTTTTAAGTTTTTTATGGCAATTTAACTGGATTTACATTCTTAACAACTAATATAAAATTAAAAAAGATATGAATTTAATCATTCATATCTCCAACATTTGGTATTCTAACAATCCATTTGGTATAACACTTAACATATTCTTGTTTTTTTCCGTTTATAATAACATCTTTAGACGTTTTATAATATGTAGTGTCATTAGTTGAAATTCTGTCTTGTCTTTCCATTCCTGTTGTATAGGCAATTAAAGGATGCCCAGATAAAGCTATAGAAAGCCTTGCACAACCTTCTTCTGTAAAAAATGAATACCAAACAAAAGCAAGCATAAGAACCATTATTAAAATATTTACTATTTTCATTCCAGCCTTTATAACAAAAATAGCAATTGCAATTATTATAATTAATGCAATCCATTTAGTTATATTTGCTACTAACATATAAATCAACTCCATATCTTCATTTATATTATACTAACATTGCATAAGTTTTACAACTAAAACTTTAATCTTCATATGTAAAAACATTATCAAATAACCTATTTATTCTGGTTTTAACTATCGAAAAGTTCATGTTTATATCATATGTTTTTATGAAGATTTTTTTATCATTATAGTCAATTTTTAATTCAAAATAATATTTTCCATTGACAAGTACTTTTTGATTTAATTTTAGATTTGCATATAAAGTCATTTTTTGAGGCGATGAAGAGTCAGTTTCGCCATATTTTTCTAACTTATAGTTACTCTCAAATAGGCTGGGCCATCAAATGTTAACGAAAAAAGATTTATATTGTATCCACTAAATCTAGTGGTGGTTTTAAGTTCTACACCATTATAATCTGGAAAGAACATGCTATCCGGTTCTTTTCCAAGCAAGTGTTCCAAAGTTAATCCGCAAGAGTTTTTTTCTTTGCTAATCTTTCAACGTATCCCTTTTCGTTAAGTTTTAAAAATTCTTCTATTATTTGAAAAAATTCCCGCCTCATAATATGTCTCCTTTTTTTAGGTGCTATATTATCAGTTGGTTAGAGCGAAAAAACTCGTATTTTGTAAAAATATTTAATTTTAACGAAAGTTGAAGGTCGTAGGTTCGTTCCACCACTAAAAAACATCAGAAAATTTCTGATGTTTAATGCTTAATGGTGCGGGTAAAGGGACTTGAACCCCCACGGATTACTCCACTAGATCCTAAGTCTAGCGCGTCTGCCAATTTCGCCATACCCGCACACAGTGGTGGACCCTGTAGGACTCGAACCTACGACCGCCCGGTTATGAGCCGGATGCTCTAACCAACTGAGCTAAGGGTCCATATAATTTTCTCACTGCTTTTATATATTATCATATTCTCTTAAGTTAATCAATATGATTAGTTAAAAAAAATTAAAAAAATGGCTAATTATTGCCATTTTGTAACATATTTAACAAATCTATTTTGAATTTATCTTTTTCTTTGTTTGCCTTTGAAATCATTACACCCTTATATGCTTGTAGTTCTTGCCTATGACCTTCAGATAAGAGACTTTCTGGTGTTATAGTTTCTAGTATTATTGTATTACTATTTTCACATACAGAATAATGCAAAATTATCTCCCCGTGAACTCTTACGAATAAATCATCTGTTGGCAATTTGAGTTCATATTTCTTAGTATTTTCACTACTATTTACACTAATTAGTTTCCCCAAAAAATTTCCTTCTTTCATTTTTGGATAAAATTCAAAAACTAATTTTTTATACGCAAGCATATTATATTTTTTTACTGAACGTTCTAACTTTCTAAATTCATTCTCATTTAGATATTCAAAAATATAGGTTCCTTTCATAATTTTAACCCCCTTCATAATAATTAAGCTAATTATAGGCTCAATTTGTATTGGTATTATAACATAATCGACAAGAAATGTCAATTTTACATTTTTTGGCACTTAGGACAGTAGTAAGTTCCACGCCCACCTACTTTTTCTTTAACTATTTTTGAACCACATACAAAACATTTTTCATCTTTTCTTTTATGTACTTTTAAATGTTCTTCGAATCTTCCTCTTTTACCATCAATATTTGGATAAGTTCCCTTATATTTTAACGATTCTTCAAAAACTATTTTAGTATTTTCTATTATTTTACCTAGTTTTTCATAAGATAGCTCATTAGCGTAGCATTTTGGGTTTATTTTTGATCTAAAAAGAATTTCATCTGCATATATATTACCTATTCCAGTTATATAGCTTTGATCAAGTAGCATCTTTTTTATATCGGTATGATGTGTTTTAAATTTTTCTTTTAAATAATTGACTGTCAATTTTGGGTCAGTGTATTCTAATCCCAGCTTTTTTGAATTAAAGAATTTATCTATGTCTTCTTTTAATACAACTTCCATTTTACCAAATAGTCTTGGATCATTAAAATGTAATTCATAATCATCAAAATAAAATATTACGTAGTCATGTTTATCTCTCTTTGAATTAAGTGGCAAAAGATAAAATCTCCCCTCCATACGAAAATGTATGACTATATAGCTTTTTTCAAGTTCAAATAAAAGCCATTTTCCTCTTCTTTTCACATCATAAATGATTTGATTTTGAGTCATTAAAATAAATTCTTTTTTCCTATTATACACTATTTTATCTAAATAAACTTCCGTTCTATTAATTTTTTTATTACTGATTATTTTTTTCAAATCTCTTTTGGTTGTTTCAACTTCAGCTAATTCTGGCATAAAATTCTCCTTTTATTTTGCATCATACCAATTTTTTCCTATTTCTATATCAACTTTTAACGGAACATCTAGCTTGTATGCATCATCCATGCATGTATCAACAATTTTTTTTACAATTTCTAGTTCATCCATTAAAACATCAAATATAAGTTCATCGTGAACCTGCAATATCATTTTGCTTTTTAACTTTTTCTTAATGAACTCATTGTGAATATCAATCATTGCCTTCTTTAAAATATCGGCACTAGATCCTTGTATTGGTGTATTTAAAGCCATTCTTTCACCCTGCTGTCTTATCATATAATTGGTGTTTTTAAGTTCATCAATTGTTCTTTTTCTATTCATTATTGTTGTTACATATCCTTTTTCATATGCATCCTTTATAACTTTATCCATGTAGATTTTTATTCCACCATATGTTTCAAAGTACTTATTAATAAACTCTTTAGCCTCTCTTACTGAAATGCCTAGATCCTCAGCCAAACCGAAACTACTTATACCATATAATATACCAAAATTTACTGCTTTTGCTTGTCTTCTCATTAATGGAGTGACGTTATCTTCGTCAACACCAAATATATCCATAGCAGTTTGTTTATGTATATCAATATCGTTATTGAAAGCCTTAATTAAATTTGGAACTTTAGAAAAATGAGCAAACACACGTAATTCTATTTGAGAGTAATCGCTAGATAATAAAACCGAATTAGGAGAAGCTACAAATGCTTTTCTTATTAATTTACCATAATCTGTCCTAATTGGGATATTTTGAAGATTAGGTTCAATAGAAGATAATCTTCCAGTTCTAGTTATTGTTTGTGTATATATTGTATGTATTTTGCCATCTTGTAAAATGTTCCCTTTCAAACCAACTACATACGTACTTTGAAGTTTAGTAAGCATTCTATGTTCTAAAACCAAAGGAATAATAGGATGTCTATTTTTATATTTTTCTAAAATATTCTTATCTGTTGAGTAACCTTTTTTTGTTTTTTTACCACTGCCAACTTTTAATTTTTCAAATAATATTTCTCCTAATTGCTTAGGTGATGATATATTAAATTTTTCACCAGCTAAGTCATAAATCTTATTTGATATCTCAGTAATTTTATTTTCCAATTCTACATTCATTTCATTTAGCACGTTTTTATCAACATTTATACCTTCATATTCCATGTCTCCTAAAACGATAGATAGTGGCATTTCAATCTTATTGAATAAATACAGACAATCTTCTTCTTTCATTTTATTATATAATTCATCTTTAGTTTCATATATAAATCTTGATTTATTAATAACGATGTCTTTTAAAGTTTCTTCTTTTAAATCGTGTGATTTAGTAATTATTTCATAAAAAGGCATGTCATACCCAAATTGATTTGCTAAGTAAGCAATATCATCTTTTACATTATAATTTAATAAGTAAGCTGAAATAAAAGAATCAAATGTAACATTTTCTAAATTTATATTCATATGTTTAAAAATAACGTAATGTTTTTTTAAATCGTATGTAAATTTTTCTTTGCTATTTATATAAGCAGCAACTTCTCCTATTAAATCTTTTTTTACATAGTATCCATAATTTCCATCATAAATTCCCATAGCTAATATATTAGAATTATGATAATTTGCTTTATCTATTTCCACATATATAGAGCAAGGATAAGATAGATCTTTTAAATCATTTATATTACTAACTATCTTTATATCTACTTTTTGAGAATTGTGATTTAATTTCATGTTTTTTAAGAACGAATAAAATTCTAAATTTTCATATATTTTTTTTAATTCACTTATGTTTTGATCATTTATTTTTGTATCTTCCAATTCAAACCCTAAAGGAACTTCTTTATATATAGTAACTAATTCTTTACTTTCAAAAGCCTTTTGCTTTCCTTCTGAAAGTTTAGTTAAAACACTGTCCTTTAATTTATCTAAGTTTTCATATATACATTCTAAAGATCCATATTCTTGAAGTAATTTTAAAGCCGTCTTTTCCCCTATTCCTCTAACACCAGGGATGTTGTCCGATTGGTCGCCTTCTAGAGCTTTTATATCTATCATTTTATCTGGAGAAAGACCATATACTTCAAAAAAGGCTTTTTTATCCATCATAACATAATCTTTTGGTTTTAGCATTTTCATTATCACTTTATCAGATATTAACTGAAGCAAATCCTTATCACTACTAACTATCAGTCCATTGTAATCATCTTTCTCGTCTATCATTTTAGAAAGTGTTCCAACTATATCATCTGCTTCATAATTATCTATTTCAAACCATTTTATACCAAGATTTGTAAGAATTTCTTTTGCAACTGGAAATTGCTGTTTTAATTCAACTGGCATTTCTATTCTTCCTGCTTTATAATCTTTGTATTTATCATGTCTAAATGTTTTACCTTTATCAAAGGCTACTAACATATATTCAGGCTTTTCTTCACTTATAATTTTATTTATCATATTTACAAAACCATATAAAGCATTAGTTGGAAATCCATCTTTATTTTTCATAAAATTTCCTTGATATGCTGTTGCATAATAACTTCTAAACAGTAAATTATTTCCATCTACTAGTACCACTTTTTTCATGTCAATTCTCCTATACATATATTATAACATGAATACGAGATTATTAATTATAAAACACTTAAAAAAGAGTAGCTTTTTTTTCGCTCTCTTTGATTATTATTAGACGATAATGGTGTATGCTTATTTTCCTTTAAAAGGTATTTTAATTATTAATTGATAGATCTTCTATATCTAAAGTTTCTTCGGTATTAATAGTTTTATTATTATTTTCTAAGTTTGATGTCATAGATGATTCTTCAGCTTCATTTGTAATAGATGAAGGCTCATTTTTAAGCAAATCAGTATTTTGAAATGCAAGATTTTCTTGTCCTATACTTTCATTAGGTATATTACTTTGAGAGTTAGATAAATGAGATATCTCCTGCTTATCATCGCTTTTTATTAAATTATCTAATTGGGATTTTACATTATTATTTGATTGAAATGAATCAGAACCCGTTTTAAAAAAAGTATCTTGATCACTTGAAAAGGTTTGTTTTATTTGTCCGTTTGCACTTAAGTTTATATTATTCGTAACATTAGTTGAAGCATTTAAATGATCAAGTTTATTAGAATTATTAATATCTATATTATTTTCTATAGTAGTTGTTTTTTTTACTTTTTCTTGTTCCTGTTTAGCGGAATTTATATCAAAATTTTGATTAACTTCTTTATTTAATGCAATATTACTACTTAAAACATTTGGTTCATTGTTACTTAAATACGTAGTTGAAATACGCGACTTTCTGAATGCCAATATTGGAAAAAATATAGCTGGTAGTAAAATCATTCCTACAACAAATCCGTCATTCTTTTCAAATTTCTTTGCTATGCCATTATATAAAACCAATATAATATATATATTTACAATTGGTATAAACATCAAAAATATATACCACCATTTTTTATTAGCTATTTCACACATAACCATAAAATTATATATTGGAACAATAGAAGTCCAACCTGGTTTTCCAGCTTTTTTATAAATTTTCCATAATGATATAATCATTAAAATGCTCGTTACTACAATAATAATTATTATGAATAATTTCATATTTAAAATGGTCCCTATTAAACCATTCGTTTTGCTTAAGCTATAAGAGGTATCAACATAATAATTTTCATTCATAATTTTATTCTCCTTTATTCTACTTAATTATATAATTAAAAATAAATTTTATCAATTAATAAATGTATAAATTATAAATTATAAGCAAAAAATAAACTGAAAGGATGATTTTTGTGAAAGATATAAGTATAAGAGAGTATATCAAAGATAATTTTAAGGGAGATAATGAAAGTGAGTTAGAAGAATCTATTAACGATACTATAGAAGAAGGATTGGAAGAAGCGTTACCGGGACTTGGTGTTTTTATGGAAATAATATGGAAAAATGCATCCGAAAATTTAAAAAAAGAACTTTTAGAAATTCTAAAAGCTCAATTAAACTAGTTATCTCTTAAAGTTGCTGGCACCATTTCAGTAACTTTTTTTATTATCTCATTAAATTTTTCCATTACCTCTTCTTCTGTTAAAGTTTTAGAATCATCTTGGAAATAAAGTGAGAATGCAAGCGATTTTTTATCACCATTTATATTGCTTCCCTCATATATATCAAATAATTCCTGCTTTATCAGATTTCTTCCTCCAGCTTTTTTAATTACATTCATAATATCTTCTACTGTTACATTTTTATTAACAATAAATGCTAAATCTTTTTTTACTATAGGATATTTAGGAATCTCTTTGAATGCCATTTTTGAAGGTCTATTTTCTAGAAGTTTAGTTAAATTAATTTCAAATGCATAAACATCATCTCTAGTAATGTTTGGATGAAACTTACCTATAACACCTACTTTTTTACCTTGCATAATTACGCTAGCACTTTGCCCAGGATGAAATTCATCTGGTATGTCTGTTACATTTAAACTATATCTTCCATTATATCCTAGAAAATAAAATAATTCCTCTAAAACACCTTTTATAGTATAAAAATCAACCTTTTTATTATTAACACTTAAATAATAATCACCTGTCATTAAAACTGCTAGTTTTAAATCTTCTTTATAAATACCATTTTCTTTATAAAATCCCTTACCAATTTCAAATATAGAAATATCCTCATTATTACGAGCTTTGTTGTATAAGTATATTTCTTTTAGTGAGTAAATCAAACTATACCTTAAGGTGTTTCTATCTTCACTCATCGGATCATTTAACATTATTTCTGTAAACTTTTCATTCGTAAATTTATGAACCTCACTATTAGGGATTAATGTATAACTTAAAGTTTCATTTAGCCCTAAATCTATGAGTTTATTTTTAATATCTCTTTTTCTCCTATCAAACTTACTATTAACTAGTTTTAACAGAGGAAGTTTTCCTTTAATATTATCCATTCCATACATTCTTCCTACTTCTTCTATTAAATCTTCTACTATATTGACATCTAATCTTCTAGTTGGAACCGTAACTGTTAAATAATCATCTTGATCATCTACTTTAAATGCTAATCTTCTTAGTATAGATATTACCTCGCTTTTTGGAATATCAATACCCAAAACCTTATTAATTTTATCTAGCCTTATATCTATTACTTTAGCTTCCTTATTTGTCTTATCATATTTAACTATACCACCTACTATGGTTGCATCAGCATATTTTTCCATAAGTGCACAGCTTCTTTCAATCGCCATATAAGTTCTGTTAGGATCTAATCCCTTTTCAAATCTATTAGAGGCTTCACTTCTTAATATTTTTTTAGATGTTTTTCTTATTTTTACCCTATCAAATATAGCTGATTCTATTATTATGTTTTTCGTATCGTTTTCAACTTCAGTTGAAAGTCCACCCATAACACCTGCAAGTCCTACTGCTTCCTTTTCATTTGCAATTACTATGTCATTTTCATCTAATTTTCTAAGTATTTTATCGAGCGTAGTTATTTCTTCATTTTCAAATGCATTTCTGACAATCAATTTCTTGCCTAATCTATCAGCATCATAAAAATGAAGTGGTTGTCCTGTTTCCAACATGACATAGTTTGATATGTCAACTACGTTATTTATCGGTCTTATTCCTGATGCAATAAGTCTTTCTTTTATAAAGTCAGGGCTTTCTTTTATAGTAACATTTAGAGCCTTCTTAGCTAAAAATAGCGAGCAATCTTCTGTTTTTATATCTATTTTAAATTCATCATTTATGTTATCATTATTACTTTTATAAGAAAGATCAATATCCTTTACTTTTTTGTCATATATAGCACCTAATTCATACGCCATACCTAAAATACTAAGTAAGTCACCCCTATTAGCTGTAAGTTCAAAGTCTATTACCTCGTCATCTAAATTTAAAGCTTTTATAGCATCTTCTCCAATTTTAGCATCATCTGGTAATTCGTGAATTCCGGTTTTATCTTTTTCTTCTAAAAACTTATTATCAAGCCCTAATTCTTGTTTGGAACATAGCATGCCATTTGATTCAATACCACGAATAATTCCTTTTTTTATTTCTCCGCCTGGGAGTTTAGCACCTATTTTAGCTACTACAACTTTAATATTTTCTCGTACGTTTGGTGCTCCACAAACTATATTTAGTATTTCATCACCAATATCTACTTTACAAACATGCAAATGGTCGCTATCAGGATGATTTCTACATTCAATTACTTTTCCTACAACTAAATTAGTCCCATTAATTAAACTTCCTGCACTATCGTATTCATTACCAACATCCGTCATATCTTCTGCTATTTGCTTTATAGATAAATTTTCTGGTAAATCTATGTAATTACTAACAAATTTTCTAGATAATTTCATTATTCATCATCCCTTCTATCAAATTCACTTAAGAACCTAATATCATTTCCGTATATTGTTCTAATATCTGTTATTCCGTATTTAAACATTGCAAATCTATCCATTCCAGTTCCAAAAGCAAAGCCTTGATATTTCTTGCTATCATAACCACTCATTTCAAGTACATTAGGATGAACCATACCTGCTCCTAAAACCTCTATCCAACCAGTTGATTTACATAAATTACATCCCTTACCACCACATTTAAAGCAAGATACATCAACTTCAACTGATGGTTCTGTAAAAGGAAAGTAACTTGGTCTAAATCTTACTTTTGTTTTTTCTCCTAAAATAGTTTTGCAAAATAATTCTAAGGTCCCTTTTAAGTCTGCCATTGAAACATCTTCATCTATTACCAATCCTTCTATTTGCATAAATTGGTGTGAGTGGGTTGCATCTTCATCTCTTCTGTATACTTTACCAGGGCAAACAATTCTAATTGGACCTTTTTCCTTATTTTCTTCCATAGCACGAACTTGTGCGGTAGATGTTTGACTTCTAAGTAAGTAATTTTCAAATTCATCTTTTAGATAAAACGTATCTTGAGCATCCCTTGCCGCGTGTCCCTTTGGTAAATTAAGTTTTTGGAAACAATTTTCATCACTTTCTACCTCAGGCCCGTCATATATCGTATATCCCATTGATAAAAATAGATCTTCAAATTTTTCTTCTATTCTAGTTAATGGATGTTTTGAACCTCTCTTTATTTTTTTTGATGGAATGGTAATATCTATTTTTTCACTCTCTAATTTTTTATTTAATGTTTCTTTTTCTAAAGTTTCTTTAATTTTGTCTAAACTGTTTGTAACAAAACATCTTACATCATTAACAAGCATTCCAAACTCTTTTTTTTGATCATTTGCAACATCCTTCATCATTTTGGAAAGTTCTGTTACCTTACCCTGTTTTCCTAAGTATTCTACTTTCACTTCATTTAAAGTTTTAATATCTTTAATACTAAGAATTTTTTCTTCATACTCTTTTTTTATAGAATTTACTTTATCTTTCATTTTTCTTCCTCCTTAAATATAAAAAAATCTACGAGACAAGGGCGAATAATTTTATCCGTGGTACCACCTTGTTTCATAGATTTACTATGCTCTTAATTTCTTGTAACGTAAGATATACGAGATAACTTTAGGATTATCCAGCTCCAAAGTGAATTCATAAGTTATTACTATTAGTTTCCACCGCACACTAACTCTCTATTAGTTTTTCACTTATTACTACTCTTTTTCATTGCCTTTTCTAAGAAGTATTGTAACATAAAATAAAAAGTTAAGCAAGTTACTTAACCTTTTTTAAATCACTTATGTTACCAGCTTTATCAACGGCTTTTATATAGTTATAATTAATTTCATTTATATTTAAAGTATATTTTTTACCACTTATTTTTATTTCTTCAAAATTTACATTGTCATTTGACAATAAAATACTAGATAGATCATAATTATCTGAAACCAAAATATCATTTGTATTAATTTTTATTACGGGTTTTTCTTTGTCAATATTAATGGTTGTTTCATATGGATAGCTTTGATATCCCATTTCATTTTCAATTTTTATATATACTTTTTTATTCATACTTTTTTTAAATACCAACTTTATATTGGCCTTTTTTCCACTAGAAAATGAATAATAATTATTATACCATTTTTTACCATCATAAGAATAATAAACATTATCTATATTATAGATAGATTCCCCTATAATGTTAAGAGCAACATCACTATTAACTAATGATTCTCCACTCGAATTAATAACCATTTTTATAACAGGATAAAAGCTTGCATTAACATCTTTATTAAATTTTTTTTGTCTATTTATACTTGCCTTTAATTTATTAGTTGTGCCTGATATAAACATTAAATAACTAAATATAATAACTAAAATAATAACAAATGATAAAATTAATATATTTCTTTTTTCTTTTTTCATAGGTAGCCTCCTACTATAATTAATTATACTTGCTTTTTAAAAAAAAGACAATAATTTTTAATTACTGTCTATATTTCCATAAGTTCTTTTTCTTTTAATTTTAGTTTTTCCTCCGCAATTTTATTGTATTTATTTATTAACTCTTGAACAGAATCTTGACCTTTTTTAACTTCATCTTCTGGAATTTCTGATTTTTTAATATCATTATTAGCTTCTTGTCTTATATTTCTAAGAGCTATTTTAGCTTCTTCTTCTATTGCTTTAGCTTCCTTTACGTATTCTTTTCTTCTTTCTTCTGTAAGCTCTGGAATAACAAGCATTACAACTTCACCATTATTATTAGGAGTAAGTCCTATGTTGGCCTCGAAAATAGCCTTTTCTATTGCTCCGATACTTGATCTATCAAAAGGTTTAATAACTAATTTTCTAGCTTCTGGAACAGATATCGTTGCTAACTGAATTAATGGGGTTAAAACGCCATAGTATTCAACTTCTATTTTATCTAATATTCTAGGATTAGCACGTCCCGCTCTAACATTTAAAAATCTATTTTCCATAACATCAATTGCTTTTTGCATTTTTTCTTTTGCATCTAATAAAATTTCGTCTACCATTATATCCCTCTTTCATATAACTATATTATATAATAAAAAAAGACATTATGACAAGTCTTTTTAATTATTTATGAACAACTCTACCATATTCGGTAATTATAAAATCATTTTTCCGAATCTAGGTATTTTTTAAAATTATCGTATACTATTTTTGCTAAGGATAATATAATTTATCAATCAATAAAATATTTAAAAAAACTAAGATATTTCGTATCTTAGTTTAATTTATTTATTATTTGTTTTTTGCTTTGATTGCGGCTTGTGCAGCTGCTAATCTTGCAATAGGAACTCTAAATGGTGAGCAAGAAACATAATCCAATCCTATATTATGGCAGAATTCAACTGATGAAGGATCTCCACCATGTTCACCACAAATACCAATATGTAAGTTTGGATTAACTGGTTTTCCAAGTTTAATTGCTGTTTCCATTAATTTACCAACACCATCTTGGTCTAATTTAGCAAATGGATCATTTTCAAAAATCTTCTTGTCATAGTAAGCATTTAAGAACTTACCAGCATCATCTCTTGAGAATCCATAAGTCATTTGAGTTAAGTCATTAGTACCAAAGCAGAAGAAATCAGCATCCTTTGCAATTTCATCAGCAGTAAGTGCTGCTCTTGGAATTTCAATCATAGTACCAACTTCGTACTCTAAATCAATTCCAGAAGCTTTTATTTCTGCATCTGCTGTATCAGTAACAACTTTCTTAACGTATTTTAATTCTTTATCATCACAAACAAGTGGAATCATTATTTCAGGTTTAACATTCCAGTCAGGATGATTTTTCTTAGTATTAATTGCTGCACGAATAACAGCTTTTGTTTGCATTTTTGCTATTTCTGGATAAGTAACAGCAAGACGGCATCCTCTGTGTCCCATCATTGGGTTAAACTCATGAAGTGAAGCAATTAATGCTTTGATTGTTTCAACAGACTTGCCTTGTGCATCAGCAAGTTTTTTGATATCTGCTTCTTCTGTTGGAACAAATTCATGTAAAGGTGGGTCAAGATATCTTATAGTAACAGGGAATCCTTGTAATGCTTCATATAAAGATTCAAAATCGCTTTGTTGATAAGGTAAAATCTTATCTAATGCAGCTTCCCTTTCTTCTACAGTATCAGCACAAATCATTTCTCTAAATGCTGCTATTCTATCTTCTTCAAAGAACATGTGTTCTGTACGGCAAAGACCGATTCCTTCTGCTCCTAATTCACGTGCTTTTTTAGCATCAGTTGGAGTATCAGCGTTTGTTCTTACCTTTAAAGTTCTGTACTTGTCAGCCCAAGCCATAACACGACCAAACTCACCAGCGATTGAAGCATCAACTGTTGGGATCCTACCATCATAAATGTTACCAGTTGAACCATCAATTGAGATATAATCCCCTTCGTGATAAGTCTTACCTGCTAAAACAAATTTCTTGTTTTCTTCATCCATTATGATATCACCACAACCAGATACACAGCAAGTACCCATACCACGAGCAACAACAGCAGCATGGCTTGTCATACCACCACGAACAGTTAATATACCTTGAGATGCTTTCATACCAGTAATATCTTCTGGAGAAGTTTCAAGTCTAACTAAAACTACTTTTTCTCCTTTTTCAGCCCAATTAACAGCATCTTCAGCAGTAAATACAACCTTACCTGTAGCAGCTCCTGGAGAAGCTCCAAGACCTTTTCCAGCTGGAGTGCTTTCTTTTAATACTTTAGCATCAAATTGTGGATGAAGTAATGTATCTAAGTTACGAGGATCAATCATAGCTACAGCCTCTTCTTCACTGCGCATTCCTTCATCTACTAAATCACAAGCTATTTTTAAGGCTGCTTGAGCAGTTCTCTTACCATTTCTTGTTTGAAGCATGTAAAGTTTACCATGTTCTACAGTAAATTCCATATCTTGCATATCTCTATAATGATTTTCTAGAGTTTTGCAAACTTCTTTAAATTCCTTAAATGCCTCTGGGAATTTTTCTTCCATTTCAGCGATGTGCATTGGAGTTCTAACACCTGCAACAACGTCTTCACCTTGTGCATTAGTTAAGAATTCACCAAATAATCCCTTAGCACCAGTTGCTGGGTCACGAGTAAATGCAACACCAGTACCACAATCATCACCCATGTTACCAAATGCCATAGCTTGTACGTTTACAGCAGTACCCCATGAATATGGAATATCATTATCTCTTCTATAAACGTTTGCACGTGGATTATCCCATGATCTAAATACGGCTTTAACAGCGCCCATTAATTGTTCTTTTGGATCATCAGGGAAATCCTCACCAATCTTTGCTTTATATTCTTCCTTAAATTGTCTTGCTAATTCTTTTAAGTCTTCAGCATCTAATTCAACGTCTTGTTTAACGCCCTTTTTCTCTTTCATTTCATCAATTAGTTGTTCAAAATACTTCTTACCAACTTCCATAACTACGTCTGAATACATTTGAATGAATCTTCTGTAGCAGTCCCAAGCCCATCTTGGATTGTTAGATTTTTGAGAAATAACGTTTACAACGTCTTCATTAAGACCTAAGTTAAGGATTGTATCCATCATACCTGGCATAGATGCTCTAGCACCAGATCTTACAGAAACTAAAAGTGGATTTTCTTTATCGCCAAACTTCTTTCCAGTGATTTCTTCCATCTTTTTAATATACTCATTAATTTGATCTTGAATTTCAGGGTTGATTTCTCTTCCATCTTCATAATACTGAGTACATGCTTCTGTTGTAATTGTGAAACCTTGAGGTACTGGAAGTCCAATGTTAGTCATTTCTGCTAAGTTAGCTCCCTTACCACCAAGTAAGTTTCTCATATCAGCATTACCTTCTTTAAAAAGGTAAACCCATTTTTTCATTTATATTCCTCCTTCTTTATTTAGCACAAATTAATTATAGCATAAAAAAAATAGCACTTACAATAAAAATGCTATGTTTTCTTTTATATTTTACAATATTTTCCTACTTTTTATTTTCTTTTTCAAAAGGAACTAAAGCTTTATAAAATTCATCTTCTAAAAGGCTTGGATAAATATATCTATATTGAACAGCCATTAAAAATTTTTCCTTATCCATCTTAGAAAAATCTAGCTTAACATTAAATGATAATAGTTTGTTTTTATTTAAAACAAACTCTCTTAAAAATTCTCTTACGCTTCTTCCATTACCTTCCCTAAAAGGATGAATTGCCATCAATAAATAATAAGCATTTGCTAAAACATATGAATAACTTCTTTCATCATAGACCTTTTTTATATCAGAATTTAATTCATCTAATGCACTTGCAAGCTCATCCTTAATTATTTCAGGATCATAAAACTCTGTCTTTTTAGCTAAAGAACAAGTTCTATATTCCCCAGCAAAGGGATAAATAGAGGAAAATAAAAATTTATGAATTGCTCTTAAATGATTAGAATCAAAATTGCCCTCTATTGGAAAAAGCTCTAAAAATGCCAGTTGTTTTAATGTGATTTCCTTTTCGGCTAATGATAGTTTTTCCTTATCTACTATATTTAAATTATTTTTTAGAATATTTGTATTATCAATAAAATAATTATTCCATTCTATTTCGTCTTTGTCCATCTTCATTTATTTTCTTCTTTCTTATTAATAATAATAATTTTTCGTTTGAACCAAACTGCTTTATTAAGTTTTTTTCTTCTTCATGAGACACAATAAAACCTTCCATTTCTAAACTTGCCTTAGCCTCTTTTATTGCGTCCATTATTTTTTGTATATCATCATCAACATATTTATAATTCTCATTCATAAACTACTACCTCTATTAATATAATACACTATTTTTTACTGTTTTGTCTATTTAAAGGATGACATTTTAAATAAACCTCTCTTAATCTTTCATTAGATACATGAGTATATATTTGGGTTGATTCTAACGATTCATGACCTAATAATTCTTTAACCGTCAAAATATCACAGCCATTATTTAAAAGATGCGTTGCAAAAGAATGCCTTAACATATGGGGAGATACGTGTTTTTTTATACTTGCTTTTTTTACTATGTCATCTATAATTTCTTCTACCGCACGCGTAGTAATTTTTCTGCCTCTATTATTTATGATTAAATAATCACATGAAGCATTATTTTTATCTAATATTTTTAATCTACCATTATTCATAAACAAATTAATATAATCCAAACAATAATCTCCAAATAAAGCTATTCTCTCTTTATTTCCCTTACCTAATATTCTAACTTCTTTTCTATTTAAATCTATATCGTTAAGTTTTATATTAACTAATTCTCCTACTCTTATACCAGTTGCGTACAATAATTCCAAAATAAGTCTATTTCTTTGCCCTAAAGAAGTATTTAAATCAGGAAAATTAAATATAGTTTCTAATTCTATAATACCTAAATAATTAGGTAACTTTTTTTCTTTTTTAGGAGTTGTAACATAATTAAACGGATTAGTATTTATTATATCCTGGTTAAATAAATATTTATAGAAACTTCTAAGTGCCGATAATTTTCTAGAAACAGTACCTCTTGATAATTTTCTATCATATAAAACCATTAAATATCCTTTTATAAAATCATAAGATACATCTTTATAATCTGTTTTTGTATCATTTAAGTAAGAAAAAAACTCCTTAATATCTATTTCATAATTTTTATAAGTATTTAAAGAATATTTTTTCTGATTTAAAATATAATCTAGGAACTCTTTAATAATCATACTCATATTACATCACCTTATAATAATTATAACTTAAAAAAGATAAAAGTTAAATCCTTTTATCTACTATAAATCCAGCATCAGAATATGTGTAATTGCCTGTTTCTAGAGAATCAAAATCATACTTTAAAGATGCTAACTTTACTTTTAAATTGCTTATCTCTTCGTTTATACATTTGATTTTATTTTCTATATCTTTTTCTGTTTCCAAAAAAGATATCCTCGTTAATTTGTTTTCTTCAATTTTTCTTTCTTCATAAAGCATTTTCAATCTTCGTTCTAGATCATCTATTTTTTCTAATAATTCTAAACTTAAGCAATCATTTCTGCTATTATTTCTTTTTTCATTATATTTTATTATTTCTTTATCAGTTACAATGTATGGCTTTATATCTCTTTTTTTATTATCCTTAACATCATTTACCTCTTTAACAAACTTTATGTTTTTTCTCATATTATTTCTAATTTGGATTAAAGAACATCCATTTAAAAACGCTTTATTATCTATTTTAGTCATTCTCTCTTTAAATTCCTCATTACTTAAAACCAATAATTTTTTATTTAAATCTTCTTTCAACATTTTTGCAAATTCAAGTTTTTTCTTATCATCTTTTATAACAGAACGAGCAAAAATTTCTAAGCAATAATTATTAATTGCTAATGAAAGATAAGGCTTTGATTTTAAAATTTCGAACCTTGAATCGTATTCTTTATCAGGATCTAATTTTTTTTCAATTAATAAATCTTTAGCTTTTATAAGATTATAACTTTTAAATTTATCATATATTTTTTTTAAAAATACATCAATTTTAGAAGGTATATTACCACTTGAAATATCATTTATACTAAGTGAATAATTATCCCTAATTAATTTTAATAAATCTGCTTTATTTACTAATAAAACATCTACATCTTTTTTATATAATACATCAACTTTTCTAGAATTTAAATTTGCCTGTTTTCTTATTGAAAATGGACTATAATTACTATCATTTTTCTTATTTAAATGTTTTTCAATATAAGTTCTTACAGAAAAATCATCATCATGTGGCAAAAATTTTATTAGTTCACCTTCATCAACACAATACGAGGTGTATTTTAACAACCCCTCTAAAGTACCACTTGATAGGGAAACTCGCTTTACTTCATCTTTTATTTTTAAATCAACAGCTAATACATACTTCATATTTCCTCCAAATTAATTTTGATATTTATTTTTGAAATTTTTAAAATTGTTTTTAATGATTTCTATGAGCAAATTAGGTTCCAGATCTTCAATTTTTCTTTCTTTTATAAGCAAATCACTTATTATTTTATCTTCACCCGTTATATCTTTAAATAAATTTTTGTATTTAAAAGCTATATTTCTTCTTGTTTCCAAGTTTTGACTTAATTTTTTACATAACACTTTTATATTATCTTGATCTGTTGCAATAGAAGCTATCATAAGTTCATCTTTAAAGAGATTAGGAATTAATCTTTTAGTATCATAAGTATCTATCATACCTTCTATTTTTTGGCCCTTAACATATGTATCATATAAATACTTAAAGAACTTATATTTTGAATTTATTTTATCTGATTTTGTCTTTAACAAGATCTTTTGAAATTCTAAAATATCCATTTTAATATTTATAATACAACTTTTTATTTCATCTTCATTTATATACAAAACATCGCAATCCTTTTTTAAAATAACATCCATTATATGAGAAAAACTAGAATCAGCAATAAACATAAAATCATCATAATCTTTAGTTTTATTGGTGAAATTTTCTTTAATAAAATCCTTAACTTCAGAAGGTAGGTCTTCAATTAAATCTTTACCTGAAGAATACATGCTAGTATATTTATCCATGGTCTTTAAGTCTAATGATATAATTGGATAGTTTATTTCATTATTCTTTTTATCGTTATACTTATAGTATAAAGTGTATTTTTTTAGAGCCATAATGTCCTCCTACTATTTAAGTTTATAATAACACTTTTAAAGCACGTAAGTCAATTTAAAAAACTTATATATAATTATATAAGCTTATTTTTCTTAAAAACAAATAATTTATTTGTTACGTAATTATACATAAACATAATAAGTGAACCAAGTACTTTAGCTGCCATATTTGCTATGTGAAATTTATTTATAAGTACTGATAGTACTAGTGAATCAAGTGGAAAACCTATTACTCTTACAATTATAAAAGATGTAAGTTGAGCTAGCTTATCACGACGTTTTGCTGGCTTTGATTTAAATAATTTTTGGTCTAAAATAAACAAAACGGAAAAAGATATTGTGTATGATAAAAAATTTGCTAATAAGTAATTTCCCTTTGTAATTAAATCTGTTAAGAAAAAAATTAAATATAAAATACCAGTACAGACAAATGAAATTAAACAATATTTTATAAATTCTTCATTCTTTAAATAAAACTTTTCTAATTTTGATTTCTTTCTAAATATTCTTGTCAAAACATTTTTATTTTTCTTCTTAAAAATATTCATAATACTTCCCTTCAAACAAGAATGATTATAACATAAAAAAAGAAAAAGGAAAATTATATATGAATTAGTTTTATATTCTTTTTTATATATAATTTTAAAGCAAGAAAAAAAGAAGCCTATCTAGCTTCTACAATTAACTTAATAGCAGTCCTTTCTTCACCTTCAATTACAATGTCTGTAAATGCTGGTATGCATACCAAGTTTTTTCCTGAAGGTGCAACAAAACCTCTTGCTATTGCAATCGATTTAATAGCTTGATTAAGTGCTCCAGCCCCTATCGCTTGTATTTCTACAGATCCTTTTTCTCTAAATACGTTAGCAAGTGCTCCTGCTACACTACTTGGGTTTGACTTACTGGATACTTTAAGTGTTTCCATATTTATTTCCTCCTTAATATTTTAGTCATTATAAATATATGAAGAAATAAATATAAAATGATATTTTTACAAAAAAAGTAAAGATATATAAACCTTTACTGATTAAACATATTTATTACTTCGGATAAATGAGTTATTTCTGGATAATCACTACCTTCTAGTTCTTTTACGAATTTAATACCTATACCAAGCTTTTTCTGCCATTCTTTAATATTTCCAGAATAATCATCTATTAATATTGCTGCAGATGGATTAACAACTTCTGTTTTAGGTATTTCCTTTGGAACAGAAACAACCGTTACAAGAGGCAATTTCTTATGTAAATACTTAATTTTTTCTACCATTTCATTAGTTGAATTAACATGAGTTAATATATACACATTAAACTTTTTAGAATCACATATCTTCTTTATTTCGTTTATACTATCATTAATTTCCTCTGTTTCTTCTATTAATTTTTTCCAATCTGCATTCTTAAAAAACTCTCTTACTTTTTCCTCATCATTTCTATCAATATTTTCCTTTTTAAGTTCTTCATAAGACTTAGTCATGGTATCTAATATTACTCCATCAAAGTCTATGTATAATTGTTTCATCTTCTAACTCCTTCCATTTTGGTAACAACTTAAATTGCATTTTTGTCTTTAAAGTTGGGTGCATAAATTCTAGCTTATACGCAAAAAGTTTTATTTGCTTTTCATTTTTTCTCCCATATAACTGGTCTCCACATAAAGGATATCCTATGTTACTAAACTGAACTCTTATTTGATGATGACGTCCTGTAATTAAATTTATTTTAACTATCGTTTTGCAATTAAAGTGTCCTATAACTTCATATTCTAACTCTGATAATTTAGCATTTTTATTATCTTTGTTAGTTACAAAACTCTTTTTTAAACGTTCATCTTTATACAAGTAATTTACTAGTTTTCCTTTTTCTTTATTTAAATTGCCATCTAAAACTGCTACATAAGTTTTATTAAACTCGTGGTTTTTTATTTGTTCATTTAATCTTTTTGCGGACTTTGATGTTCTTGCAAACACCATTATTCCACCTACCGGTCTATCTAATCTGTGAACAAGGCCAATATATACGTTACCTTCCTTTTTATATTTTTCCTTTACATATTCTTTTACCATCGTAAGTAAATCTTTATCTCCAGTTATGTCACTTTGTGATAATATGTTAGGCTTTTTTTCTACCACTATGATGTGATTATCTTCATATAATACGTTTAAATTATTCATTTTCAAAAAGACCATATATCCCGCAAGGTAATATAAGATTACTATCTTTCATAGGAAGTCCTACCTCACCAGATGATATTTTTCCCTTATATTTTTTATCTACTGTCATATATAAAATATTTTCAAGTACTTTAGGTGACATACCAGTTGTATACGAATTTATTAAAAAGAACAACGGATTATCACTTAATACTTCCATACATAACTTAATTAAAGGATATAAACTTTCTTCTATGTTCCAAACCTCGCCATTAGAACCCCTTCCAAATGATGGTGGATCCATTATAATAGCATCATACTTATTACCACGTCTTATTTCCCTTTTAACAAACTTAATAACATCATCTACTATAAATCTAACGTATCTATCTGTAAGATTAGACGATTCTATGTTTTCTTTAGCCCACGAAACCATACCACGTGATGAATCAACGTGAACTACGTCTGCACCTGCATAAGCACACGCAACCGTTGCACCACCAGTATACGCAAATAAATTAAGTACCCTTATTTTTCTATTACTATTTTTTATTTTATCTATCATATAATCCCAGTTAACGGCTTGTTCTGGAAAAAGGCCTGTATGTTTAAATCCCATTTGTTTTATATTAAAGGTTAAGTTTTTATATTTAACTTGCCAAGATGCCTTAATGTCATTTATATTTTCCCAGTAACCCCCACCTTTTTTACTTCTGTGATATACCGCATCTACTTTTTTCCATTTATCTTTAAAACTTTTATCCTGCCATACTATTTGTGGGTCCGGCCTTTCAAGAATATAATTTCCCCACTTTTCTAACTTTTCTCCATTTGCCATATCAAGTATTTCATAATCTTTCCAATTGTTAGCTAATTTCATAGTTATCACCTCTTAGTTAATTTTAACATTTTTAACTCATAAAAAAAAGATATTATTACAACTTCATGTCGCAAATACCTTTTTAACATAATGTTTAATTAGTTGCTGGTTGTGTAAATGTAAGTTTTGTAGAAAAGCTACCCCTCATCATCATTTTTCCACCATCAGCGTTTCCAACGATCGACCTAACTCCAAGTCTAGCTAATAAATAAATTGATGCTCCAGGTTCTATTTTAATATCACCATCTGAAGTCATGTACTTAGATAATTCTTCTTCAGTTAAATTTTCTAATTCTTCTTGAGAAATCACAGTTCCATCTTTATTCTCTACTGCAAAAAAATTGTTACCAATAGGTCCTCTAAGATCAATTAAATTTCCCATTAGACTTAAACTACTTTGATCGGTATAACACTCATCTGTATCAAAAGTTTCATTTCCGTTAGCATCATTACAATATTCAACGGCTTTTTCGTCAGCTCCTGTAAAAAGTGCGGTAACACTTCCTGTATTTTTTACTTTAATTGTAAAATACCTTCTTGCTCCCGGCCATTTAAAGCTTGACCTAAAATCTACGGTATCACCATTTACCGTGCATGAGTCATCAGAATATCCACCTTCTTCTCCAGTCCAACCCTCTACGGTTTTTGCAGCTGCCAATAAATTATCAGGAACTCCAGCCTGACATGTTGGTGTAACTGAAAAGTCTCCTTTAGCTGTTGCCGTACCCGTAATATTTAAGTTTTGACTAAATAGTGCATATCCTACTACCATTACTAAAAGAAGTGCTAAGCATCCTACGAATATTTTGTTTCTAGTTTTATCCATTTTTATTTACTCCTTTTCTAATATATTACGTTATTATAATACCATAAATTTCTAATAATAAACTTATAAATAATAATTATTAAATTTCATGCGTAAAATTTTGTAAATAAAAAGAAGTCCTAGACTTCCTTACTTTCGGATGAAGTTTTTTCTTGTTTCATTTTTTTAAACAAACTAATAAAATTATTCTTTAGTTTTTTCTTGTCTTCTTCATTCATTATCTCTTCACTATCAGAATCTATAGAACCTATATAAATACCTGTTATGTTACCATTATTTACAAATATAACAGTTGGTGCTTTTATTTTATCAAGTTCTTCATCGTTTGTACTTATATAATCTTTTAAAATATTATATAATTCTTGATATTCTTTTGTATTGTTTTCCCTGATATCTTTAAAATCATAATACAAAATTTCTTTTATTTTATTTTCTTTTGCTGCATCATTTAATACTGGCACTATTTTTTTACATAAATCACATGATGAAAATCCTAAATAAATAACACCTGTTTTATAATTTAAGGTATCTATTATATTATCGTAACTTGAATACTTGTATAAATTATTAGTATTGTTCATTCCATATTCTTTACTAAATCTTATAGAATCAGTATTATTATCATCGTCTACACGGGTTATTTCAACACTTTTACAACCTGCTAATACAAGCAAAAAAGTTAGTAATAATGCCACTAACTTTTTCATGATTATTCACCATTCATCTGAGCAGCTACTTCTTCAGCAAAGTTTTCTTGGCGTTTTTCAAGACCTTCACCAACTTCATATCTTATAACGTCTATAATTTTACCGCCATTATTACTTACATATTTAGAAACAGAAACAGAGTTATCCTTAACAAATTCTTGCTCTTCCAAACAAATTTCTTTAAAGAATTTATTAATTCTTCCCATTACCATTTTCTCAGCAATATTAGCTGGTTTTCCTTCAGCAATAGCTTCTTCAGTTAAAATTTTCTTTTCATGTTCAACTTGTTCTTCTGGAACTTGTTCTTTTTTTACATACTCTGGGCGCATTGCAGCCGCATGCATAGAAACGTCTTTAGCTACTTCTTCAGATGCTCCTTCAAGTAATGTTAAAACAGAAATTTTACCACCCATATGGATGTATGCTCCAAAGTTTTCATTATCCTTTTTTTCTAATAAAGTAAATCTTCTAAATGAGATTTTCTCTCCAATTGTTGCAGTCATATTTGTAACAGCATCATTTAAAGTACCCTCTTTGCAAGGAAGAGCTAAAGCTTCTTCATTAGTTTTTGCATTGCTGTTTAATATTGTTTTTGCAACTTCATTTACAAAGTTTTGGAACTTTTCATTTTTAGCAACAAAGTCTGTTTCACAGTTAATTTCAAGGATAACTGCTTTATTACCTTCAGTTATAACAGTAGATAATCCTTCAGCTGCAATTCTTCCTGCTTTTTTAGCAGCCTTAGCTATTCCCTTTTCTCTTAACCATTCAGTCGCTTTTTTAATATCATTATCATTTTCTTCCAAAGCTTTTTTGCAATCCATCATTCCAGCTCCAGAAATATCTCTTAATTCTCTAATTAAACTTGCATTCATGTTTTAATCTCCTTTTTATAATTAAAGATGATTCAATAATCATCCTTATGTTAATTACTTTCTTAAAGCTTTTAAAAGTTCATCCTTTTTTAATTTAGAATATCCTTCTATTTTAGCTTCCTTAGCCATTTGTTTTAATTCAGCAACTGTTTTCTTAGCTAAATCAGTTACTTCTTCCTTAACTTCTTCTACCTTTTCTAAAGCTACTTTTTTTGCTTCTTCTACTTTTGGTTCAGCTTTCTTTATAGCTTTTTCTGCTGCACTTTTAACAGACTTTTTAGTTTCTTCTATTTTTGGTTCTACTTCTTTAATAGTTTCTTTTACTTTCTTTAAAGCAACTTTTTTAACATCTTTAGCTAATTCTTTAACGTCACTAGCAACTTCTTTAGCTGAAGTCTTTACTTTATCTTCTTCAGTTATATAATCTTCAACAGGTTTACCTGTTGCTTCACAAATAGCATTATTTAAAACACCAAGTACGATTTTAACAGCACGAATAGCATCATCATTACCAGGAATAACGTAATCTACTAAATCTGGATCACAGTTAGTATCTACGATACCAAACACTGGAATGTTTAATTTATGTGCTTCATTTATTGCGTTAATTTCCTTTTTAGGATCAACAATAATCATAGCTTGTGGTAATTTTTTCATTTCTCTAAGTCCACAGAAATATGAATTTAATTTATCATATTCTTTACGAATATTAACAACTTCTTTTTTAGGTAACTTATCAAATGTACCATCTTTTTCCATTTTTTCAATTTGATCTAAACGGTTTATTCTTCTTCTTATTGTTCTAAAGTTAGTTAAAGTTCCTCCTAACCAACGTTTAGTAACATAGTAACTATCTGATCTCTTAGCTTCTTCTAAAGTAGCTTCTTCAGCTTGTTTTTTAGTTCCTACGAAAATAACCTTTCCACCGTTTGCGGCGATTTCTTTTAAAGCAGCATATGCTTCTTCAATTTTCTTTACTGTCTTTTGTAAATCGATAATATAAATATCATCTCTTGAAGTAAAGATATACTCTTTCATCTTTGGATTCCATCTTTTTGTTTGATGACCAAAATGTACACCTGCTTCTAGCAAGTAACTCATTGATACAACTGGCATTTCTTTTTCCTCCTTCGTTCTAACCTCCAAATTCTTCATCCCTACACTTCATCCTCTTCGGACACTCGAAGCATAAGTCCAAATTTGTGCGTATTTTCTTTCCTTATTTGAAAAGCCATGCATATTATAACACATAATTATTATATGATACAAGGTATTTTTTTATATTTTATAAAGAAAAAATGATAAAATTATCGCTAAAATTATCATTTTTTTAATACCTAAAATTATATGGTGAAACCGTTTTTCTCCTTTACTTCTGAAGATGAATAAAAAGGACTATTTACTATCTGTTTAAATCTCTCATAATTAGTTACCTCAGATGGTGTTAAAGGCTCTTTATTTTCTATCTTACTAGTAATTAAATTAGATTTTTGGATTAGTAAATCATAAACGTAATTGAAAAACTCTTTGCCCGTATACTCTTTAATGAATAATTCTAGCAAACTTTGATGCTTAAGCCAACTTCTCATAAACTCATCATCATCAAAAGTTTTAGGACAAGGTCCGTTAACAAAAGTAGGTTTAACCATTAATCCACAAGATGGTCTTTCGTCTTCATCATAAAAACATCCATTTTCACCAAGCTTTTTGCAAGGTCCACCACTGGTAAATAAATCAACTACGTCCTTATCTTTGTTTCTTGCTCTTAAAAACAAAATAAGAGTCTAAGCATCTAAATTAAAATTAAATCCTTTAACAGGAAAAGCATCTATTGAAATATTTCCTTTTAATAATTCTTTTTTTATAGTTATATATTTCATCTTTTTAAAGTCACTAGGCATGTACATACAACCAGAAACCTTACAACATGATCCCTTACACTTAGCACATAAATCTTTATTTATATAAATCTTTCCCATAATATTCACCACCCTGTCTGTAGTATTATACTTAAAACACTTTAAAAGCCAAGAAATTAATCTTGACTTACTTTTCGGGAAATTTTTTAACATAACAATTTTTAAATCCTACACAATAATAACCAGCTGGCTTACCATATTCATCATGCATTTTTTCAGAAGTAGGCACCTTACAACTATTATTAACGCATAAAAGACATCCCATATTTTCATCTATATAATTTTGATCACAAGTAGACTCTAAATAAATTCTTTTATAAAAACCCCCACGCTTCTTTTTCTTACTTATTCTTAATTTTTCTACATCACTTACATCAATGTTTTTAAAATTAGCTATTGCTCGCACTACTTCTAAAAGATCTGCAAGTTCTTCTTCTGTTTCTTCTTTTTTATTAGCGTTTATAACTTCATTAGCTTCTTCTAATAATTTATCATATAAAGCCTTTTCATATTCTTTATCATTTAAAGTTCTAGTCAAACTATATTCGTCATTTTCTTCTATTATCTCTGGAATCTTATCCCTAACTAACTTGTTGAATTCTTTTTTCATTTTAACTCCTTTATTTCTGATAGCTCCCTGCTTAACTTTTCAAATATTTCATATCCATCAAATTTCGGTCTATCATATAAGATCCAAAAGTCACTAGCTGAAGAAGCATTTTCTTCTATTTCCTTTGCTCTATCACCATAAAATGGTAAATCTTCCTTTGCTTTTTCTACTGAAAAATATCCTTCTAAATCATAGACTTTAGCTTGCATATCACACTCTAACTTATCTACTAGATAGCAAAACTTAGCTTCCTTTGTTTTGCATTCATTAAACTCATCTATTATATTTAACAATTCCTCTTTAGAAGATAAAGAGTTTAATACGGTATCAACGCTTTCTTTTCCAATTCTTTCTTTTTCTTTTTTTGTAAGCCCTGATCTTATGGTAAAGTCTGGTTTTAAAACCTCATCTAATTCGTGAATCGTAAGCATCTTTAAAACCTTATACATATTGATATTTAAATCATATTCACTATCTATTGCAATAGATAGCATAAGGCACCCATAAATATGCTCTGCAACTGATTCTAATCTATCTTTAGTTATTCCTATTTGAATAAAGCCTTCTCTTAATTTATACTTTAACTTATTTACGTATAAATAATAATTTATAATGTTTTTAGTTTTATCCATAATTTCCTCCTAAAAATTAATCGGATTAAAGTCTAGCTCCACTTTAATCTTACTATTTCCCTCATATATTTTTATCATTTGGTTTAGTGAGTTATATAGTTTTTCATCTTTCTTATATTTTAATATAACCTGAAAATTATAGGTGTTATTTATTCTTAATACATTTGCCATAGAAGGACCTAAAACAGTTGTAGAAGAACTTAAATTTCTTTTTAAAAATTGGCTTATTTTCCTAGCTTCTTCTATTCCGTATTTAAAGTCTTTTGAAGATATTTTAATTAACGTTAAAAAACAATACGGAGGATAACTTAAGTTTTTTCTAACCTTCATTTCCTTTTCATAAAATGATTTATAATCGTGGGTTTGCGCACACAAAATGCTGTAATGATCAGGATTAAAAGTTTGGACTATAGCGCATCCTTCTTTTTCCCCTCTGCCTGCTCTTCCAATTACCTGATCAAGCAAACTAAAAGTTACCTCACTACTTCTAAAGTTTGGAATGTTTAATGATGAGTCTATGTTTATTACGCCAACTAGCGTTACACAAGGAAAATTAAGTCCTTTAGAAATCATTTGTGTTCCAACTAAAATGTTATAATTACCGCTGTTAAATTCTTCTATTATTCTATTATGAGAACCTTTAGTAGTTGTTGTATCAGCATCCATTCTAAGTGTTTTAGAAAGAGGAAACATACGTTTTATCTCCTCTTCTAGCCTTTCGGTACCAAGTCCCAAGCTTGTTATGTCACGCTCTTTGCAGGACGGACAAATAACCGGTTTATTTTCAGCATAACCACAGTAATGACATCTTAACATACCAGAAGTTTTATGATAAGTAAGCGTTATATCACAGTTAGGACATTTAAATGTGTATCCACATGATTTACAAGATAAGTAAGTTGAATAACCCCTTCTATTTAATAAAAGCATTACTTGTTCTTTTCTTTCTAATCTTTTTTCTATTTCATCCTTTAGTAAATCAGAAAAGATCATGTTACCCTTTCTTATTTCAATTTTCATATCTACTATGGTAACTTTTGGAAGAGGCTTTTTATTTACTCTTTCTTCCATTTCCAAAAGATTATAATATCCTCTTTTAGCTCTTGCATAACTTTCTATGGTTGGTGTTGCACTGCCGAGTACTATAGGGCACTTATGAGTAATTGACCTTTCACGCGCTATATCAAGAGTGTTATACCTTGGATTATTTTCCTGTTTATAGCTTTCTGAATGTTCTTCATCTATAATTATTATTCCAATGTTTTTAAGAGGTGCAAAAATAGCAGACCTTGCACCTATTACAACGTGAACTAATCCTTTCCTTATTTTCCTTATTTCGTCAAACCTTTCACCATCTGATAAAGAAGAATGAAGAATTGCAATGTTATCTTTAAAAATACCTTTAAATCTAGCGGTTATCTGAGGAGTTAAACTTATTTCTGGAACAAGTATAATTGCATCTTTACCGTTTTTTAAAACCTCTTTTACAACGTCAATATAAACCTCTGTCTTACCTGATCCCGTAACTCCATATAAAAGATTTATAGAAGGTTTATTTAAATAAGATTTTAGTTTTTTGGATGTTTCTTCTTGCTTTTTAGTAAGTGTTATTTTTCTTTCATCTAAACTTGTTTTTACTTCTCTATATACTTCTTTATCATACTCTATAACTATTTTTTTATCTATTAGCTTTTTTAGCGAAGACTTACTTTTTATATCACTTTTTAAAACCTCAGAATTACTTTTAAGAAGATTTATAATATCCATTTGAGCTTTTATTTTTATGCTACTAGTATCACAATTTTCATTTAGCTTTACAAAAATTCTAGTTAAATAATTTTTATTAGATTTATGATTAGCCTTTAATGCACGAGGAAGCATAGCTTGATATGCATATATTAATGAACATAAATATTTTTCACTCATAAATTTACCAAGTTTTAATAATTCTTCATTAAGTACAACCTCTTTATCTATTACACTAATTATATCTTTCACTTCATATTCATTAGGCTTTTTTGCATATTCCAAAACAAAACCTTCAATAATTCTATTATTAAAAGGTACTAAAACTCTTTTTCCAATAAGATTATTATCTAAATTAGTAGGAACATGATATGTAAATGTCATATTATTTTTATTTACTTTTGTTTCAATTAATACATTAATATACATATCATCACCACCTATATTCATTATATCATAACAAAAAAAGATGATAAATTATTTTTTATCATCATATTTATTTACTTTGTTGTGGGCTGCGTAAACACAAATTCCTGATTTAAGGTTTGTTTAATTAACATTTTATTTGAATCTTCAGCACCTGCACCATAAGTATCACTTAAACTAGCGGCTGTTATATAATACATACTTTCTCCTGGTTTAAGTGTAATTGTACCTTTTTCAGCATCTACAAATTTATCAATTTCTGCTGCATTATCATTAGTTGCCAAAATAAGTGTACCATTTGTTTTTTCAAATCCAACAAAAGATGTGCTATATAATGAATCATCAGAGCCATCATCAGTAACACAATCCCCAAACTCTCCTGTGTCATAATTTCCAGTACATATTTCAGAAGAAAGTTTAACTTTATTAACATCTAAAACAGCATCTATACTTCCGCTATTTGTCATTTTGATTGTAAAGTTTCTTACTGCTCCTGGCATTTTAAGCTCAGCTTGATAAGTTACTTTATTTCCATTTACTGTACAACTATCATTTGTATAATTATTATCTTTAGTAGGTGCATAATCAATATAATCAGCATTTAAAAAGCCTTTATTGGTAAGCCCTGGTGTACAAGTCATCGTAACAGAAAAATCACCTTGTGCTTTTGCTGTTCCATTTATTGTTAGATTTTGACTAAATAATGCATAACCTGCTACCATTACTAAAAGAAGTGCCAAGCATCCTACAAATATTTTATTTCTTGTTTTATCCACAATTTTTCCTCCTCAATTTTACTTTTTACATGTTTATAATAACATGCTACCCCCCCCCGGTCAAGTTTTTTTAGCCTTGTGGATAACAGACTTGTAAAATTTTTGTCAAAAAAAAGTAGCATTTTATTGCTACTTTACTGTTGGTTGTTTAAACATTATTTTTGAAGTGAAAGTTGATTCAAATAAAAAGTTCTTTTTAGCAGTTAAATTCTTATCAACATATGAAAAAATCATAATATATATAGTTGCCCCTGGCTTTAAAGCATCTGTTTCAGTATCATACGCTTTTTCTATTCCCGTAACAGCATCATCAACAAGGGGATAAATGTTACCATCTTTATCTTCAACTGCCAATTGACCTACACGGTAATAGCTAGGCTCAGTAGAACATTCATCTTTTTTATCAAAAATTCCATCCTCATTTTTATCAAAGCATTCTTCTACGTTTAAATCTATTCCTAAACCAGAATAATATCTATTAGTATCACTAGAATCTACAAATATAGTATCCATATTACCTGTATTTTTAACCTTTAATGTAAACATTCTATTAGCACCTGGATATTTAAATTTAACATTAAATGTTACAACATCACCATTTACCGTGCATGAATCATCATAATATCCAGTTTCACTTGAAAAAACAAGAGAATCTTCTGAATTTATTATATAATCATCGTAAATACGCTTAACTTTAGCATCAATTCCTGGTTGACATGTTGGTGTAACAGAAAAATCACCTTGTGCTTTTGCTGTTCCATTTATTGTTAGATTTTGACTAAATAATGCATAACCTGCTACCATTACTAAAAGTAGTGCTAAACATCCTACAAATATTTTATTTCTTGTTTTATCCACAATTTTTCCTCCTTACCTTTACTTTTTACATGTTTATAATAACATGTACCCCCCCCCGGTCAAGTTTTTTAGCCTTGTGGAAAACAAAACGTCAAGAAAAAAAGACTTATTTTAAGCCTTTCTTATCTCATTTATTAGTTTATTTGTCTTTTATTTCCTGTATAAGTCCATCCTTTAATACTTGTTTTTGTAGACCATTTATAATGTTTATAACATGAATTAGTATAAGTCTTATCTGCATTTTTAGTATCAGTTACATTTTTTGTCTTATAACATTTATCTCCATTTAGTACATATCCTGCACTACATGTATTAACTATTTTACTAATAGTTGTTGTCTTAGTACATTTGTTACCATTTAATGTATAGCCTGGATAATCCTCACAAGAATAAACAGTTTTAGAATCTACTCTTACGCAGTATTTTCCATCTTCTGATTCAACAGTTCCTGTTGGACAAGAACATACTTTTGTATCTTTTTTAACAATACATTTAGTTCCGTTTAATGTATAAGATGTATCTGTAGTATTAGGAGGACATGAATAAGTTGTTTTAGAACACTTACCACCAGATATAGAAGTAGTACCTGCTGGACAACCATAAATATCTTTAACACAATATTTTTCATCATTAGTATTTTTTGTACCTGCTGGGCAGAAATAACTTACATTAGTTTTAACACAAGTGTTATTACTGCTATTAAGCTTATAATCAGAACCATATTTAGAACAACTATAAGAAACTTCTTTTTTAACACAGTAAGAACCATCTAAAGTGTATCCAGAAGGACAACTATATGTTTTGTTTGTAGCTTTCCTACATTTATCTTCACCATATTTTTCATATCCTTTAAATGAATCACAAGAATATGAATAAGTAGTACTAGTTTCCTTTTTATAACGCCAATAAGTATAAATCACCACTGTTGTTGAACAAGTTTTACAAGCTAAAACTTCTTCACCCTGAGGATTAATTAATACTAATTTTTCATTTTCATTTGAATAAGCCAAATAGTTCTTATCAGAAGTTAAAGTCGATACATAAACCCATTTTTCAGTAGTATTTGCTACCTTTTTAGCGGTTATAACATCATAATTTTGTGTTAATACACGATCTGTTTTAATTGTTCTAACAGTTCCAACAGCGCCCTTAACATCATAAGAATATTTTTTACTAGCTGTTATTTTTTGAGTTGATTTATATACTTCATCTATAACGGTATTACTAGCAATTGCATCAATAGTTGATGTCTTTGTAGATGGTTTACATGTTATAGGTTCTTTTTTAGTTGAACTAGTAATCACTGCTTTAGCTTTCTTGGTATCTGTTGTAGTTATATTTGTTTCATGTTTAAGTGCATCTTTAACTATAACCTTAGAATTATTCTTTATACACTTATTACCTAATAAATAATAATCACTAGGACATACATATTTATCAAATTTTTGACTACAAACGTCTTTAACGAATTCATATTCATATAATTTATCACTATATTTAGTTGTTACAACTTTTTCATTTGTCTTTTTAACAGTGGTTTTTTTAGTAGTAGCTTCAAGAGCTTTACATTTATCACTACAAATATCATAACATCCAAAATGTTCTATTATATAATCTTTTTTATCAGAACATGATAATGATACTTTAATTTGATATTCATTTTCCGTTTTCTTAACTTCTATATAAGAATCATCTTCACTACAATAATTACCATTAGAATCCATTAAAGGTAAAATTAAATGCTTATCTATCATTTCCCTTAACGTCATCTTTTTAGAAGTATTAAAATCTTGAGGTAACCTTTCAACCGTATAATAAGATTTAGCTACATCCTTCATTCTATCTACATTATCTAAAAATATTTGGTTATTAAGTGGTTTTAAATCTGGCATTGGAAATAGCCATATTAATAAAAATATAAAAATTATTATAAGTATTAATCTAATTAATACATCCTTTACTGTTAATCCTTTTCTTTCTTCTTCCATAAGAAATCCCCCTTCTTTGTGAATGGCTGTTATGATATCACTTTTTTTGTCAAATGTCAACATTTTTCCTTATTTTCATATAAGCCATACAAACTGATTGTTATTCAAAAAATAAAAAGTCTAATTTTATCTTTCTTTTATGTATACAAGTGTACAACCCATATTGTAACGATTAACGTGATATTCTAATACTCTTTTATTCTGCTTTAATACTTTATATGTTTCATCCTTTACTATACCTTTTCCTACCCCATGAATTATTAAAACCTTTTTATTTCTTAAAAGATAGTTATCTTCTATAAATTCTTTTACTAGTACCCTAGCAGAGTCACGTGTTTCTCCATGTAAATCAAGTGTTGGAAGATCATTTATAAATACATCATCTAAACTATTTATCATTTTAATTTTGAATTTTATATGCTTTAACTACGTTTTTTAAAAGGCAAGCGACAGTCATAGGTCCTACTCCACCCGGTACAGGTGTTATAAGTTTCACCTTCTTTTTAACTTCATCAAAACATACATCTCCACATAAAATATTTCCTTCTTTATTTATACCAACATCAATTATAATTGCACCTTCTTTAACCATATCCTTAGTTATTAAATTAGGATGCCCCGCTGAAACAATTAAAACATCAGCCATCTTAGTATAGTTTTTAATATCTAAACTTTTAGAATGACAAATGCTTAAGGTTGCATCTTCTTTTAATAATAATTGAATTAATGGTTTACCAACTAAATTACTTCTTCCAACTAAACAAACATTTTTCCCTCTTAAATTTACGTTATAATATTTTAAAAGTTCCATAACTCCTAGTGGTGTACAAGGTACTAAACAATCATTTTCTAAAACTAAATTACCTACATTGGGGTATGTTAATCCATCTACATCTTTTAATGGATCAATTGTATTTATTATTTTTCCCTCATCAAAACCTAAAGGAAGTGGTAATTGTACTAAAATACCATTTACACTAATATCATTGTTAAGTCTTTTAATTTCATCAATTACCAAATCTTCACTTATTGTTTCATTAAATTTAATATGGTCAAATGTTATACCGACATCTAAGCAAGCCTTCTTTTTATTTTTAATATAAACATCACTTGCTTTATTATCTCCTACTTGAATAACTGCTAGGTGTGGTGTTATGTTTTCACTTTCTATTTCTTCTTTTATTTTTTTTCTTATATCTAAACTTACCTTTAGACCATCCATTATATTATTCATAATTCACCTCTTCATATATAGGATATTTATTACATAATTCTTTTACTCTTGATTTTAAATCTTCTAATATTCTTACATTGTCACTATTATGAAGACATGCTGAAATAATTTTGCCAACTAAAACAAAGTCCTGTTCTTTAAATCCCCTAGTTGTCATAGCTGCCGTTCCAAGCCTTATACCACTTGTTATAAAAGGAGTTGTAACATCATATGGAATCATGTTCTTATTACAAGTAATTCCTATACTATCTAATATTGTTTCTGCTTCTTTGCCAGTCATATTAACCGATTTTTTAACATCGACCAACATTAAATGGTTATCAGTTCCATTAGTAACTATTTTAAAACCTTCCATTTTTAAAACATCACTTAATATCTTTGCATTTTTTATAACTTGTTTTTGATAAGTTATAAAAGATGGTGATAAAGCTTCTTTAAAACAAACTGCTTTTGCCGCAATAACATGCATTAAAGGACCACCCTGAATTCCAGGAAAAACCATTTTATCTATTTTTTTAGCAAGCTCTTCATTATTAGTAAGAATTAATCCTCCACGAGGACCTCTTAAAGTTTTATGCGTTGTTGATGTTACAACATCTGCATACAAACAAGGATTTTGATGTAAACCTGCCGCAACAAGACCAGCAATATGTGCCATATCAACCATTAAATAAGCTCCTATACTTGATGCAATATCCTTAAATTCTGCAAAATCTATTTTTCTTGAATATGATGATGTACCAGCAATAATAAGTTTTGGTTTTTCTTTAATAGCAATTTTTCTAACCTCATCATAATTTATTTGATTAGTTTTTTTATCAACATCATAATTTATAAATTTATAATCCATTCCACTAAAAGATAAATTGCTTCCATGTGTCAAATGTCCACCAGATGAAAGATTCATTCCAAGAACTTTATCCCCTTTTTTTAGTAATGTACGATAGACCGCCATATTAGCAGATGAACCTGAATGTGGCTGAACGTTAGCAAATTTAACGTTAAATAATTTTTTAGCATATAAGCAAGCTAACTTTTCTATTTCATCTACAAACTGGCATCCACCATAATATCTTTTTTTAGGATAACCTTCAGCATACTTGTTCGTAAGTATACTTCCTTGAGCTTTTAATACATCTTCACTAACAAAATTTTCTGATGCTATTAATTCTATAGTTTCTTGTTGTCTTCTTTTTTCTTTTTCAATTAATTCAAATAAATTATTCATATAAACCACTCCTTATAATTCTATTACTTCATTTAACTTTATAGAATAAATAATTTTTTTAACATCTTTAGCATTAAATATACTCATAACCCCTATCTCATATAAATCAAGTTGCTTTTTATATCTTTTTATAAGTTCATTTACACTACCTACATCATCAGTTTTATAATCAACTATATAGTAGATGTTATTATATCTAAACATCAAATCGATAACACCATCTATAAGTATTTGTCCATCTTTTAAATTTTCATCATATAAACTGGATTCTATCATAAAAGATATTTCTTTTTCTTTATATATTTTATCACTTTTCAATAGTAAATCATATACATTACTGTTTAAATAAGCTAATATCTTATTAATATCTATTAATTTAAATTCATCATTTTTTATTAAATTTTTTAATTCTTCTTTTAAAATATCATATGTATATTTTTTAACTGGTAAAACTTCTAATATTCTATGATATAAAGTACCTATATTAGTTTTTTTATAAGAGTTATTTATAAAATATGGCTTTCTTGTAAATTTCACTTTGTCATTTTTAATAGAAGATACACTAAGCATTAAAGGAACATTTGTTAAAGACTCATCATATGCCTTTTTCTCTATTTTTTTAGAATTACTATCTTCTTCTTTTATAACTAATTTTTCATCTTTAATTAAGTTTGAATCTATTATATCTACTTTAAAATCACAATCATAATCATAAGTTTTAACGTCTATAGAAGCATAATCTCTTAATTTTTTACCATCTTTATGTTTTATTAGACATGCTAATACAAAATCTAAATAACTATTACATGAAGTTAAATACATGGTGTCAATTTTTCTTTGATTACCTATTAAATAAGATATTTTAGATAATTTACTTGCTAAATTATTAACGGATGCAGTTATTATTATTTTTTCTTTAGCACGTGTTAATGCAACATATAAAACCCTTAACTCTTCTGATAAATTTAATATTTTTATTTTTTCTTTAATTGCCATCTTTGATAAAGGAGTATAAAAGCAGCTTTTTTCCTTATCAAACATGTCAAATGAAATTCCATAAGTTTTATCCATTAAAATCGGATCCGTTAAATCCGTTTTATTAAAGTTACTTGAAAAAGAAGGTAAAAACACAACTGGATATTCGAGTCCTTTAGATTTATGAATGGTAGTTATAAGTACGTTTTTTCCATCAGACATAGGGTTTTGTCCCTCAAAAGAAGATTTATCATAAATTAAATCATCAATATAACTAACAAATTCATGGAGCATACAATCTTTTGTTTCACTAAAAATTTCTGCATTTTTAATCATTATATTTAAATTCTTTATCTTATTTTTATTGGTGCCTATTTTATTTATTATATCTAATTTTTTATACATATAAAGAATACTACTTACTAAATCATTTTTATTAGAATAACTTTTAATATCATCTAATACTGTCTCTTA